>OGHM01000660.1_pt1 | contig 17421 bp, 18 predicted proteins | sample 1571531 | NCBI WGS metagenome assembly OGHM01 (sample SAMEA2582031, study PRJEB24529) | metagenome | biome: Human gut stool | place: China | collected 2011 | reverse complement strand
TCAGCCACGACCGCTGGTTCCTCGACCGAATCTGTACCCACATTCTTGCCTTCGAAGGCAACGGTGAGGTATTCTTCTTCGAGGGCAGCTATTCAGAATATGAAATCAACAAGGCTCGTCGCCTGGGCGATACAGAGATCAAGAAGGGTCGCTACCGCAAGTTGATGGAGGAATAAAGATCCGAAAACGAAAAGAAGAACTTGGAAACGATAAGGATAATCGTTTCGGAAACAATAAAAAACAAAAGAGAGGGTGTGTCATAAGTACAAGACGCACCCTCTTTTTTGTTTCTATGCAGCCGTTTTCATAAGAAACTATCGCTATATCAGATTTACTTATAGATTTCTACGTCATCTACAGCTATATAAGCAGGCGCATTATAACCATACTTCCCCTTCATATCGTCTGAAGCCTCATAGTTTACCTTCAAGCTGCTAATCTCGCCAAGAGAAGAGAGATCAACATACTGCCAGCTCTTCAAAGAGTTTGTACCATCCTGAACTGTGTACTTAACTGTACCTGTAGATGTAGTACCATCAGCCTTGAAGCCTTCGAACACGACAGAGATTTGGGTAGAACTTTTAGCCTTTGCACAGAAGTCATTGCCATTAGCCATCACATTGAGGAAGTAAGTACCATTGGTAATCCAAAGGCCTTTCATGGTGTGAGCCTTACCATCCTTAAAGTCAAGAATAGGAGCATTATATCCATCTATTGAACCATAAATCATCAAGAAGTTGCTGCCAGAGTGAGCTGCAAGATCTGCAGGAATAGAAAGCTGTGTATTAGATGTACCTTCAGCAATGGTACTATGATAGTTAGAAACAGCAGCGCCACCATTCCAATAAGCCCATGAGCCATAGCTATTATTTATCTTTGAATGCAAAGAAGTTGTAGCATCAGTCCACTCATAAACTCCATTATCTTCAGTGAAACCCATACCACTCTCTCCATAGAGCATCTTTCCACCAAACTGAGGATTATCTATCAATGCATTCCAGTTACTACCCTCGAAAGTGATGGTCTCATACTTAGGAGTGTTGTCATCGTCATCGTCACTACATGCTGTGAAGAAACTAGTGGCACACACAAGTGCCAACAAATAAAAATACTTTTTCATCATTGTTGTTTTGTTTATTACTAAAATTATCTTATTATTTATTATCTCTTTCTACTCTTGGCACTGATTGACTTTTGGAGATGCAGGTCCTCAGCCCCACTCACCTCTGTGGAAGTCTCACCTAGCCAACCACACATTTGATTCTGTGCACTATACACTCTCACGAAGTCGATGTGGTCGAGCGCCACTGGCTTTCGATTCTTATCTACCGCCCAAGAGATATCGAAACAACATCCATCGATGTCGCTATTGCTCACATTGTCAACATATCCATACCGGAAGGCATCACAAACCCAAAGGGTTCCATTGCCGCTGGTATCATGGCCATTAGGCGGCAAAAGGGTACCCTCGAAGCGTAATGGACTTGACAACCACAAAGGGAAATATTCCTGGGCATGGAAGGTATTGCGATTGATAACTCCACTCCTTCCCTGATTGTCTGTCCATGGAATATCATGCATGGCATCCTTGGTATAGGTTATCTCATAGCCATATACCACTTTGCCCACACTGTCAACATCAGCACTGCCGGAAAGTTCATACCAAGGATCGTCGGGCACCCCATTGCCATTCACATCCTGCGATACCATCACGATGCCAGGCTCGCTATTGTCCTTGAAAGCATTGCCCTTGATGTAAAGGTCTTTCTCACCTTTCACATTCGCTATAGAATGATCGAAATGAAAGGTGATGTAACCACCATAGGCACCCAGACTCACCAAACCGCCCTTGTCTCCACCGATGGCTTCTGTACATTTTCTTGCCATCGTCTTAGCATCGTCACCCTCCTCATATTGAGGCATTGTATTGACGAATTGTCCTGGAGCCGGCACATACTCATCCACCGCCAAGATATACTTGCTATACTTCTCGGCTGGTTGGCTCGGATCCGACGATGGCAACTGAGGTTTGCGATAAACAAACGCTGCCTCTGCCGGAATATCGCCCGTCCACACTCGCCAATCGAAGGTGCCATCCGCCTTGAAGTGAAACAACTCACCACTTGACACGTAATTTTTAGCATCCATCAGATAGAAATCTTTCTTCTGAGGATTGACGATGATGCCGTATGGCATTTCGATGGATTGTATCTCAGGAGCACTAGACAAGGAATGAGCAATTACCTTGTGTTGGCTGACATTCACGATGCCATACTCTATCGAATTCTTCTGTGAAGTCTCATTCCACTGCACACCTATATAATATAGTGAATCACCCACGATACACATGTTGGAGACCGGCACTTCCAGTTCACCTCCCTTTTCCATCTGCCCTGCAGCATTAGGCTTGAGCCAATACAATCGTGAAGGCACCTCCTTGTAGTCGCCTCGGGAACTCACCCATAGCTGCCCATACTTATCGGCACGACAGCGATGCAAGTTGATTGCCACATCAATCTTCCGCTCCTCCTTAAAGGTCTTGAGGTCGATGACGCTCACCGTACGATCGTAGTTGGGATTGCGATAACCGCCACTGTTGGCAACATACAGTTTGCCATGCACAACAGCCAATTCATCGGGCTGATAGCCCACCATCACCTTGTCCACTACCTTCATGGTCAGCGTGTCCACCTTATAAACAGCTCCCACTTCGGCATCCTGGCGCATATTCACAGGAGCCACATAGGCACTCACATAGGCAAATCCCCCATCAAAGGCAAGGTATCGACAGTTGGGGATGTCTATCTTCGCTACTTTTTTGCAAGTATAGGCATCTGCCACCTCCACCTTGTTGGAGCAGTTGATGACCATCCACAGTTTGGAGCCATATATCTTGATATCATTGCCAACATCACCCAGTTCCTTAATCTCGTTAGGATTGCGTTCAGAGTAGATGTTGCGATGATAAATGACGTTTTCACTATTATTACCCGACAAGTCCAGATAGTCGAGGGTAGCCTTGTTGCTGCCCATATTGCCCTGGTTGAGCAAGTAGAGTCCCATGACATCGCCCTTCTCAGCCTTACTGCCTGTATCCTCAGGCTCAGAAGAGATGACGGTGTCGCTATCCCGACACGACTGCATACATAGAGCCAGAAAACAAAGCAAGGCTAAGAACCAAGACTTTGCCAGATTGGGTTGATGATATATCTTATCCTTCATTTTTTTCAAAAGTTATATTCCAATGTCAGCATATAATTGCGCTTCGGCATCGGATAGTTAAGTATCACGTCATAATCCTGACTGAAGATGTTGTTGACATCCAGTCTTGTCGACCATCTCCTGGCATGATAAACCACGCTCATATCGTGCGTATACCAGGGCTGGAGATGGTTGTAGAGGATGTTCTCTTGCTGCGAATAACGTTCACCGGAATAGATGAAGCTATACGCCAAGTCCAACTCTCGCCATGACAGGCCCAAGATAGCAGACCCACTGTGCCATGGGATATAAGGTATCTGGTCCTTATAATAAGAGGTATTGGGATCGGTCACGTCGCGGGCATCCTGATAAGTGTACTGCAAGCGGGCCGTAACTTTCCAATCCTTGGCTGGCTCCAGTCCCACTTCTGCCATAGCATCGACGCCCTTGATGTGTACCTTGCCCAAGTTGAGCATCGTCCAACGGAATTGCTGTCCCTTGGGATAAGCTACAATTTTGTCGTACACCGTATTGTAATAGCCATCCACCTGTAAGCGGAAATGGTCAACGATGCCTTGCTTCCAATCCTTGTTCAGCACAAATCCCAGGTCATATTGCAACGCCGACTCTGGATTCAACTTACTGTTACCCATGTCGGCATAGTAGAGGTCGTTGAAGGTCGGCATGCGGAAGCTTTTCTTAGCGAAGGCCTTCACTGCCAGCAACTTGGATTCGAACGGATAGACATTTACAAAGAATGCTGGCGTCAGTGTGCTGCGAGATGACGATGACGCCCCATACTTCACATGGTCCTTGACCACCTGCTCTACCAACGAGGCTTGTGCCTGGATGCGTGACAGCGTCAATGCCGTGGCTAACGACACGAAGTTGGAGTAACGATGAGGGAAAGCAAAGTCCACCATATTGGCATTCAACTTGTTCCACTTGAAGTCATAGCTCATTGAGACACTCCACTTTGACAATATCTCATAGACATTCGAAGTGGAGAAATACATCTCCTGCTGACGATAGGTATTGTCTACATGTATCTGCGTCTCATCATTATTGACATAGCGCGTCACATAATAGGCATACTTAGCCAATGCCTTGGTAGAGAATTTGTCACCAAATGACTTTTGGAATACAGCCTGTCCGAAGGTATTGTGGTCCCACTGGCGTTCGCCTCGTCGCCACACATTGTTGACGATGGCACCAGGTATTCCCCTTTCCGAATGGTAGGTATATGCCTTCACGTTCCAATATCCATCGGCAATGCCTCCCCTCACGTTTTCCTCGATACGGAAAGCCCAAATGTCACCATTGTGGCGCACGGCGGTGGTATCATAAGCCACCGTATTGTCTTCGGTCACTCGCCTATAACGAAACTTATAGCGTCCGCTCGACGTCAGCACACCTGTACTTAACGAGGAAGATATATGATCGGAGAGTTTCTGCTCCCAAAGCGATGAAAACCGGAAGGTATCGCTCGACCCATACTTAGCCCTCACCAACAAGTTGTATCGCCTGCCCAGCATGAAGCGGGGAGCCTTGGTACGGATATAGACAGAGCCAGCATTACCAAAGTCGCTCGCTGGTTGGAAGATGGCACTACGCTGACCGTTGTAGAGCGAAATCTCCTCCACATTGTCGAGCGAGAACTGCCCCAAGTCTATCTGCCCATTCTGTGCATTGCCCAGTTCGATGCCGTCATAGAAGATACCCAAGTGATTGGTACCCATACTGCGAATGTTGACAGTCTTGATGCCACCCACGCCTCCATAATCCTTGAGCTGCAGGCCCGAGAAATAACGCAAGGCATCGGCCACCGACAAGGAATTCAACTTTTTGAGTTCCTCACCTCCCAATGTCTGTGAAGGAATAGTTTCCCTGGATATCAATCGTGAGGTAACCACCACCTCTTGGATGTGATGCACTCGTACAGAGTCCTGCATTTCGCCATTGGCAAAGGCAGACCTTGCAACAACACCCAGCATGGCTATTGCAAACAATCTTTTCATCTACAATTATGTTTTTATCTTCATTCAAAAGCCTAACCCACGAGGCTCAATGATTTCATCCTCCATCACTTCCTGATGGTAGAGATGGCAACGGCAGGTCTTCTGACTTGCGTCCTCCCCGCATCTCACTCTATGTAAACATAAAAAGATGCAAAACTCATGGCAAGCGGTCTTCCCGAAAAAATGTCAGTGACCATGGTGCTTGCCGCAATAAGACGCTTACAGCAGCGGGACTGTCCGGGCTTCTCACCCGATTCCCTTTTAATCACTACGCACTCATCCTGCCTGAGGCGGCAGAAGGTGGCAGCGAACCAATTGCGGGTGCAAAGGTACTATAAAAAAATGAATAAAAAGATAACTTTATCCGCTTTTTTATTCCAGCAAGGATAAAATTATCTTTTTATTCAGAGTTCAGTTTATTCTTTTACGATTTCCAGGAGTTCTGCTAAATCATCGATGATCCATTCGGCAGAGGCGAGCTGTTGGCGGGTTCCGTTGCCATAAGTCACGGCACAGGCCTTGCAGCCGGCATGATGCGCCATATTTACATCGAAGGTCATATCGCCCACTACAAGGGTTTCATCTGCCGTTCCCTTCATCTCCATCAATGCCTTGAAGACCATATCGGGTGCCGGCTTCGCATGCTCCACATCATCGCCAGCCACGATAGAAGAGAAAATATCTTCCAGCTGCATCTGCTTCACGTATCCATCCAGCGAGCAATGGTTTCGACTGCTGGCCATTCCCAGAATATAGCCCTGACGGTGCAACGCTCTCAGGGTTTCTATCACATGAGGGAAGGGCTGCACGATCATCGTCTTCTTGTTCTCCAGGAAAATCTCGCGATAGGTTGCTGCGCATTCCATTCCCTCCTCAGCACTCATTCCGAAGAGCGAGACGAAAGCCTCATCCAATCGAAGACCGATGGTCTTGGCACAAGCCTCATCCGATTTCACTTCCAGCTTTCTTGCACGCATCGTATCCTGCAAGGTCTTCACAATCAAGCTCTGCGAATCTCCGATGGTTCCATCAAAATCAAAAATTATATACTTCATTATTCTTATATTATATTACAGAAGTTTCGCATGTGGTTTAAGTACGGGCTAGGAGCTTCTGCCCTTTACCTTTCCCTTCGGTCGGTGACCGTTGGTTCAGGGCGTATGGAGCAAAACTTGCGAAACTTGAGTTATATTATCTTATCGTTTCTTTTTACCCTAACTTTTATTTGTTCATTATCACTTTTATGATGTTGTTACGGGCAACATCCGGCTTCATCGCCTCATCCAGCGGCATTTCTTCCGGAGTAACCTGAATAACCCTATCGAATCCTGCATCCAACATCACCTGCCTGTCGCTCACACCACCCGAAACAAGCCATACAAGGGGGAACGAAGATTCCGGGGATTTGCAATCCCCGGCAAGCTGCGAGCAAGCCACATGGCTTTTATCCGATTCCCTACACTTCAGAACATGCTCCAGAATCCTTTGCGGCAGTTTCCCCATCAAGGTCTGTTTATCACTATGTCCCTCGCCCGTAATCACGAGATCAGCATCCTGAATGAGCGCATCAAAACCTATCTCATCCAAGAGAAGCTCAGCCCCAGGACGAACCTCAGCATTGAAATATTGCAGGAAAGCATAGCCCAGTCCTCCGGCCGCACCAGCCCCAGGAGCCTCACTCCTATCATATCCGAAATGCTTGGCGCTTACCTCGGCAAACTTCCTAGCTCTATCATCCAGCATATGCACCATCTCAGCATCAGCTCCCTTCTGAGGCGCAAAGACGTGAGCCGCCCCATTTTCGCCGTAAAGCGGATTGGTAACATCCGAAGCCAGCACGAAACTGCATTCCCGGCGGATTTTCTTCCAGTCGTCGCCCATCGCCTTGAGCATTCCGATGCCGCAATCGGATGTGGCGCTGCCGCCCAAGCCCACGATGAAACGTCTCACGTCCCGGTGCCAGGCACTCATAATCATCTCGCCCACGCCCCAGGAAGTAGCCTTCATCGGGTTGCGCTGTTCAGGCTCAATCAGAGCCAGTCCTGCGGTCTGCGCAATCTCGATAATCGCCGTATCATTCACGATTCCGTATTCCGCCTCAATCCATCTCATCAGCGCATCATGGGCATGAATCTTCACTCGCTCTCCCTTCATCGCCGAAAGAAAAGCATCGAGCATTCCCTCTCCCCCATCACTCATTTCCAGGGTAATGATTTCGGGAGAAGCATCTTCTGAATGCAAATTCTTCTTTTCGGGAGAAGCATCTTCCGCATTCCATTCCTTTAATCCCGAAGCAATCGCCTCATTCACCTCTCTGCTCGTAAGGCAACCCTTATAAGAGTCGCAAGCTATTATTATCTTCTTCTTTTTAACCTTTTTCATTTAACCTTTTTCATTTTTCTCTAATAAATCATTTTATACCCAATTCCCCTCACATTGATGATTCTGATATTTTCATCGGCAGATAACTTGTGGCGGAGCTTGGTGATGAAAACATGGAGACTGCGGGAATTGAAGAAGCTGTCATCGCCCCAAAGTTGCAGGAGAATATCCTTGCTCTCTACCACTTGATTCTTGCTCTCCACAAGCATGCGAAGGATTTCGGATTCACGATGTGACAGTTCTGTATCTTTACCATCCAACTGCAGAATCTGACTGGTAACATTCAGGCGATAACGACCGATGGAGAGCCACTGATCAGCAGCATCCGGATTATCAGGAGAAACATTCCCCCCTTTCTGTTCTTCAGAAGAAATATTTCCTACTGAAGCCCGATGACAAAGCGACTTGATACGGACGATGAGCTCCTGGATGGCAAACGGCTTCTTCAGATAATCATTGCCACCCAATTCAAATCCCTCTACCACATCATTCACCGCCGAACGAGCCGTGAGAAAAAGCACAGGAGTACGGGAATCCGTCTTGCGGATACGGCGCACCATCTCGAAACCATCCATTTTGGGCATCATCACATCCGCTACCAGCACATCAGGCTTCTGTTCATCAAACATACGAAGCCCCTCTTCGCCATCATGCGCCGTGCGCATCTCGAAGCCCTGCGCCTCCAAGGTGTCACTCAGAATCATCGCCAAGGATGTTTCGTCTTCTACCAGTAATACTTTTATCTTATTCATTGTTTCTTTTTTACTTTTTTACCTTTAAGAAAATGCAAGGTAAAGCAGCTTCCTTTTCCCGGCTCGCTTTCTACGGAAACAGAACCGCCCATTTTATCCATCAGGCTCTTGACATAGAAAAGCCCGAGACCATAGCCCTTGACCGTATATTTATTGCCATCCGTCACCCGATAGAACTTGTCGAAAATATAAGGCAATTTATCGTGGGCAATACCGATTCCATTATCTGATACGGAAACCTGCACTTCATCCTCGGCTTTTTGGAAAGCCTTGATTTCTATCTTCACGCTATCTTCAGAATACTTGATGGCATTGTCTATGAGATTGCTCACGATGTTTGAGAAATGCATCCGGTCGGCATGAACCATCAGATTTTCCGGTTCTACGGACAATGAAATTCTCACCTTTTTATCCGTTCTTTCTCCTGATTTCACTTTCAGCTGATGCTGGGAGATTAATGGTTCAATCACCTCCTTCATTGGAACTTCCACGATATTGAGAAGCATCGATTTCCGTCGTTCCATACTCATCGACAGAATCTGTTCCACCAATCCGCTGAGCGTCTGCAACTGCTCCTGGGCGATGGTGAGATACTTGCGCGCCTTATCAGGATGCTGGAGCATTCCGTAGTTCAGCAGGGAGTCGGTGGCAGCATAGGCTACGGCTATCGGAGTCTTCAATTCGTGCGTGATATTATTGGTAAAATCACTCTTCATCTCATCAAGCGTCTTCTGCTTGAGCATCGTATGAATCAGGAACCAGAAGACGAAAGCCAGGATGAGCATGATGAAGAGCGATGTGGCAAGGATGCCTGCCATCTGGCCGAGCACAGTCATCGTAAGCGGCTCTAGGGTGAGGACATATTTCTCCTCATTCGCCTCCCCCTCATTACAAACCACATATTGGTATTGCTTGGCATTGGCGGAAGGCACATACCCCTTCGTTGTCACTTTCGCCAAAACCTTCTTTCCTGCTAAAAGCTGAATCTGATGCGGAAGGGGATGAGCATTATCGCCCACCAGCAAACTGTCTGAAAGCATCTTGGCAACCCATGCACTGTCATAGTCATTGATGTCTGGTTTGGCGATTTCATTCAATTTGCCAAACAACGCTTGTTGCACCATAGTTGCCAGCTTGCCCGACATCATCATCATCAATTCCTGATCCTTGTCATCTTCACTACGTTTCTCTTGCTTGGTAAAAGTTGTTTGAACAGACTGAACGATCTTTCCTCCACGAACCTTTTTCACCTTTACCTTTTGATCAATATCATCGTCTTCATCCATAGAAAAAGCAACAGCACCCGTCAGTTGTCTATGAGGTCCTTTATCATCATTGCGCAATCGTTCAATTCGCTTCTTCATCTCCATGAAGTGAGCGTACTCCATTCCCCCCTTGATTTTTGCTTCAACCTCCTTTTCCTGAGACTGATAAAGCCCCACGAGCCAATAGGTCTGATATGCGAAGATGCAGACCAGAGCCGTGATGACGAGCGTAACTATGTATTTAAGATGTAACTTCATGCTTGCAAAAGTAATAAAAAAGAAGATAAGTAAGATACTTTTCAGGAAATTATTTCTGATTTGATAAGACTAAATAACACTTCTGATAAGACTTGATAATCAAAATTCCTTGCTGACACAAGATTTTTGCAGTACTTTTGCAACCGAAATCGGGATTTTTTCCCGAAAGAACGATAAAAAGATAATAAGAAGAATATGAAAAGATTGGTTATATTAAGCGCGTGCCTGGCCATCAGTCTTGCCGGCTGGGCACAAGGAAACAGAAATGATTCCCTGAGAATGGACAGCATTATCCATTCCCTCCCCGATGTGATGGTAAAAGGCAACCGACCTATCGTAAAGGTAAAAGGGGCGACATTGACCTATGACCTGCCTCAACTCATCAAAAACCATCCGGTGGATAATGCCTATGAAGCCATCAAGCAACTGCCTGGTGTGAGCGAACAAGATGAAGCCTTGACTCTCAACGCCCAATCCGTAACCGTGATGATAGACGGCAAGGCTACCACCATGACGAGCGAGCAGCTTTATTCGCTTCTGAAAACGATTCCTACCAGCCGCATCGCCAACGCTGAAGTTGTCTATTCAGCCCCAGCCCGCTATCAGGTAAAGGGACAAGTCATCAACCTCCTGCTGAAGCACAACACAGGCTTTCACTCCCTGCAAGGCGAGTTCTTTGGCGGCTACACCCACCAGAACCGCAACAGTTACACAGAGCGCGCCTCCTTGCTCTTCACCAACAAGAAATGGGAAATAGACATGCTCTATTCCTTCGGTCATGGCAAGAGATATTATTACTATGAAAATGAGTTTGCCCACACCTTGACTGATGGCACTTCCTATGCCTTCTCTACACATAGCGACAATATCAAACGCCATCTCAACCACAACATCCGACTGGGAATCAACTATCATCTGGCAAAGGATCATCAGCTCAGCTTTGCCTACACCTCACAACTCAATAACACGAGAGGAACTTCAGAGGATGATGGCGATTTCACATCCTTTCTCAGAATCCATGCCAAGAGTCAGTTTCACAATTTCCGCCTGGATTACTCCACACCATTCGGCTTCTCGGCAGGAGCAGAATACACCTATTATAATTCACCGGATGAACAATGGCTGAAAAGCAGTCTCTACGACGAGATTTACGACATCACAAGCCAGCAGCGGATCGACAAATGGCGTGCTTACCTCAAGCAGGAGCACGACTTAGGAAAAGACTGGGGCTTGAACTACGGCATCAATTACACCACATCAAGAGACAAGAGTTCGCAGGAATACAACAACAAGTCTTCTGATGGCAACACCATTCAAACCGAAGATCAAATGTGTTTCTACATCGGAGCCAGCAAGTCGTTCGGCCAAAAATTCACGATGGAAGCATCGCTCATGGAAGAATATTACCACACCCCAATCTGGGATGAGTGGAACCTCTTCCCTACACTCTCCATCACCTATCTTCCAAAAGCTGGACACATCATCCAATTCGACTTGGATTGCGACAGAGACTACCCTACCTATTGGTCGGTGAAGAACTTCACCACCTATAATGCGGGCGGATATGGAAAGATTGTTGGAAACCCGACGTTGAAGCCATCACGAGACCTCAGTCTCTCGCTTACCTACATTCTGCACAGCAGATACGTGGCAAGTCTCTTCTTCAACAACTCGAAAGATGAATTCCGTCAGCTTCCTTACCAGAGCGACAAGAAGAAGGAGATGGAATACAAGCATGTCAACTTCGACCATGTAAACCAGGTAGGCTTGATGCTCACAACCCCAATCAACATAGGCAACTGGTGGCAGAATCGCCTTACCTTCACTGGCGTATATCAGAACGACAAGAATTCCCACTTCTATGATCTCCCATTCGACCGCAGCAAATGGTTCTGTCAAGCCCAGTGGAACGGCACTTTTCTCTTTGGCAAGCATGTGCTTCTCAACCTCGATGCTTCCGTCCATACCGACGCCATCCAGGGAATCATCGACATCCCTGCCTCAGGCTATCTCAACGCTGCCCTCACTTGGAAGCCACTCAAGGATGACAAGTTCCAGCTGAAAGCCTACTGCAACGACATCTTCGAGACAGGCGACAACCATCTGCACGACACCTACCGAGGTCAGCACGTCATCAACAAAATGTACTTTGGCAGAATCATCGGCCTCTCCCTCACCTATCGTTTCGGCGGCTACAAAGCCAAGCAGCATGAAGAAGTAGATACTTCCAGATTCGGGAAATAAAAGAAGAAAAGCTCGCCAAGACCATCAAAATCCTGGCGAGCTTTTCTGTTAGTTATTGAGAATTGTTTCCAAGAATTCATTTGGAGTCTGCACATTATCAGCAAATCCCTTGAAATCTTTTACGTTTCTAGTAATAATCACATCCACCTGATGAAGCAAGGCTGATTCGTATTGGACACTATCCTCAAAATCCTTTCTCTCTTCTTCCAAGCATTTCTTTATCATACCTTTATTCACATCAGTTATCTCGCATATTGATGCAAGCCCTCGCATAGTATGATACAATTCAGAAGAAGGATAAGATTTTCTGAGTAAGAAGAATGCATTGACAAAAGTGGTTGCCGACACATATCTGTATTTTGCCTTTATACGCTAAATCAAAGATGATTGCTGCTGGATAATAAAACTCACCCCGCTTATCATAAAAATCAATGATGATATTAGTATCTAGAAAAACCTTCATCTGTACTTTTCCTCCATTGCAGAATACAAAGTTTCATCTATATCATCAGATACGTTCTTCCGATTTTTCAAAGTCATTTCCACAATTTCAGGAGAAAGTGGATAATTAGCCCATTTGCTTGAAGTTTTTTCTCCTTCAAGTAGCTTAGTCTTTGCATCAGCAGATTCCAACAAACGTTCAGCAAGCCAACGTTCATTGCTCGCAGTCATAGACAAAGACTGCAAAAAACTCCATAATTTATTTATTGCTAATGTTGTCATACGATTTATCTTTTAAAACACTGCAAAAATACACAGAATTATCATAACTTCCAAACTTTTTGGGGAGTTTTTTTAGGTCGCCTCCCATTTTGGCAGCAAAGTTTAAAATATTTATACTTTGCTGCCAATATTGTCATCAATCCGACGCTGGCACGCAAGTTGCTCAACATAAGAGTGAAAGCTGAAGCCAAAAGATGAAGGAGTTCGAAAGAACAACAGAGTTTCGAGGCGGAGGCAATCAAAAGAACAGATAAATAAATAACAAGCAGAAATCCCGACGGGGCCGCAAGGAACCGAGAGGATGAGTAAAATAAAATTGGAGGTTTTAATTATGTTGTTAGCACGTAGAAATAATAATTCAGATTGGTTGAGTAACTTCTTTGATGATGCATTCTTCAACACAGAGTTGATGCCACGTATGAATGCTACCGCTCCTGCCATTAACGTAAAGGAGACCGAGAAAGCTTACCAGATGGAGATTGCAGCCCCTGGACTGAAGAAGGAATGGGTTCGCATCAACATCGATAACGATGGCAATCTGAATGTGGCTATCGAGAACAAGATGGAACATAAGGATGAAGATAAGCACGAGCACTATCTGCGCCGCGAGTTCTCTTACAGCAACTATCAGCAGAGCTACACACTCCCTGAGGACGCTGACCGTGAGAAGATTTCAGCTAAGGTAGCTGATGGTGTTCTTGAGGTTGAGATTCCAAAGCTTGCTCCTAAGGAGGAGGCTAAGGCTACCAAGAATATCGAAGTCAAATAATCATCTCCCATAAATGATTGAGGCAGATTCCAAGGCAATATGGAACCTGCCTTTTTTTGTTCCCCTACCTGAATCATCACATTTTTCATCTACCTTATTATCATAATTTTCATCAATCCATCGGGATATTTCTTCCATAAATCTTGCGGGGGTCATAAATAATATGTAATTTTGCAGGCAGAAAAGCAGATATGAAAGCTTCTGCTTATCCGTAACGGACAAGATATGGGCTATCATTGCCTGTTGCCCATACGACACATAACATATATAACCAAGCAAGTTGATATTTATTCACTTGCGAAACTTCAGATTAAAGATTAAGATTATGGCAAAGCAAAGACAGCGTCTGGTAGAAGTGCCGTTCAACAAGACGGATTGCGGCGTAGATTTCTACATCAACACAGCTTATGGCAGCGAGTGCCTTTGGGTGCTTACGGAGCATGAAGTGTTCAAGACCGACTTCTTCGAAATATTTTTCATCAAGAAAGCTAATGGCTACGTGCTGATAGACTATAGGAAGATAAACCTAAAAGACGGCATGGTGCTCATTGTGAAGCCACACCAGCAGCAGGAATGGCACATTGATGAGGCGGCTCTCGACTACGAGTTTTTGATATTCCGTGAAGATTTCATGCGAACCTTCATTGCCGACAAATTCTTTGTCTATCGTCTGCAATACTGCCAACAGACCGAAACACCGCCCTATTTGATGTGTTCAGGTAATGAATGCGAAGAATATCATCAGCTGCTCAAGAAAATACGGACAGAGCTTCGGCAGCCTCAAGCCGACAGCTACAACATCATCGTCAGCGTACTCTACTATCTGCTGGCAATTATGAATCGCCATTATGTCCGTGAGCATCAATTGCCTCAGGCAGCTCCTAAGAATTCTTATGCCTTTCAGTTTGTGGAATTGATGGAAACCCACATCCGGAAGTTGCAGCGTGTGCAAGACTACGCCTCGCTGCTCAAGATAAGCCGCATCACACTGAACCATAGCGTGATGGCGCAGTATGGTGTGTCGGCTACCTATCTGCTGAAACAGCGACTGTTGGCAGAAATCAAAAACGAACTTCTGTTCACCAACAAATCTATAAGTGAGATAGCCTATGCTTTCAGTTTCCCCGAACCACCCCACCTGATGCGTTTTTTCAAGCAGCAGACAGGCAAGACATGTAGAAAATTCCAAGAGGACTATAAGAATGGTGTGTATGAATGAGAACAATTTATCATTTTGGTAGTTTTTGGTGGTTTTCCGGTATCTGATACATCTGTATTTTTTCATACTTTTGCAGTCGGAATAATGAAGGTAAATATATAATGAAATTAAGATTCGCATAAGTATACTAGAAATTATGACACAGATAGAAATACTGAAAAAGAATATTCAGGAGGCAGAAGCCATCATCGTGGGTGGCGCCTCTGGAATGTCGGCAGCAGCAGGTTTCCGCTTCTATTATATGAGCGATGCCACATTCAAACAGATAGCCGGACAGTTGGGCGAGAAATATCATGCTGATGGTTTTTTCCCGCTGGTGTATCATCCGCAAATCAAGAAAGGTGAGCTATGGGCGGCGTTGCTCCGCGAGTACAAGTACCTGTATGAGTGTCATACGGGTGAGCCATACGAGGATCTGGCAGAATTGCTCGAGGGCAAGAACTATTATATTGCCACCACCAATCAGGATGCGCAGTTTTTCCGCACCTTCCCTGCCGAGAAGATTACTCGTATTCAGGGCGATTTCCGCTACTGGCAGTGTAAACATACTTGTACAGACGAAATCTATCCCAACAAGGAGAAGGTGTATGAGTTGCTGGACAAGATAGAAGGTGACAGACTGCCCGACGACCTGATTCCCCGTTGTCCACATTGCGGTACGGAGATGATTCCATGGTGGCGCAGTCGTGAGTTTCTGGAGGGTAGCTATTACCGAAAAGAAATGCAACGTTATATGGATTTCCTCAAGAAGAACATGAACAAGAAAGTGCTTTTCCTAGAACTTGGTGTGGGCATGATGACTCCAATGTTCATCAAGGAGCCATTTATGAACATGGTCTATCGCTGGCCCAATGCCACTTATGCAGTAATCAATCCAAAGGATGCTTATATTCCAAAGGAGATTGCCCAAAAGAGTATTGCCATTAAGGAAGATATCGCTGTGACATTAAAGAAACTGTTGGGCAAACCGGCAGATCATATCGTATCAGATACAAGTTTCGAACCAGGAAGAATATATTAAATATGAATGCAAATATCACTCTAGCCCAAGAATGGATTGCCCAGGCAGATGCCATTCTCATAGGAGCCAGCAACGGACTCTCTATCGCCGAGGGCTATCATATCTTTGCCAACAACGAGATGTTTCGAAGACAGTTTGGCGACATGCAGCAGCAATATGGTTTCAGAAATGTTGTGGAAGGTCTTTACTTTCAGTATCCTACTGCTGAAGCACGCTTAGAGTTCCACAGACGATTGGTGAAGTTTTGGGTAGAAGATTACGAACCTTCACAGGTGATGCATAACCTCATGAAAGTGATTGGCCAGAAGGATTACTTCATCCTTACCAGCAATGGCGACTTGCATCTGGAGAAATCAGGGTTTGAAGAAAAACGCATTTTCGAGATAGAAGGTGTCATGACCGACCTTTTTGCAGCGCCAGACCCCAAGAAAAAAATACTCTTTCATCAATTTCTAGCAAAATATTCTGGCAAAAATCTCGTTATATTAGAGTTGGGGATCGGTTCGCGCAACCGACTCATCAAGCTACCTATTATGCAGCTGGCTTATCGTGAGCCGAATGCTAAATATATCACGCTCAACATGTCTCAGGAACTCTATATTCCACAGGAGATAGCAGAAAAGAGCGTGGGTATTGCTGGCGATATAGCCCAGTCGCTCAAAGAATTAAATACAAATGGATAGACAAGGATATTACAGAACAATAGGAAGGGACGAGAGAGCATACCGCTCTTTCGTCCCAACCCCTTTGCAGGATATTCACCTGGAAATGGATGAAGAAATGCAAACACTGCTTGCTCAAGCACATGAAAGATTGAAGAATCGCAACCTCTCTGATATTGATGCGTTGCAGAAGGAAGAAGTTGAGAATTCCGTGAATCTGGTATATGGCGAAAAGAAGCCTATATCCTTAGCTTTCTTTGAAACAGATGATAAGGAAGACAAGAAACGCAAATTAGATGAACAAAACCTTCTTCAAGCCACAAGATTTGCCGTAGAGCGTATGCAGAAACTGCCTATTAGCAGCCGATTGCTCAAGGATGTTCACTGGGTAATGATGCAAGGTGAGCACAATGAAAGGAAATACCCTGGTGAGATGCGCACCTCACCCATCTGGCTTGGAACAAAAGATGACACGCTGGCAACTGCTCCCTTCATTCCACCTGTCTATGAGGATATGGCAAAGTCTATTGCCGACTTAGAAAACTATATCCATTACGAGGAACAGACTGACGTCCTCATCATGGCGGCGCTCATTCATTATCAATTTGAAATGATTCATCCATTCATCGATGGAAATGGAAGAATAGGCAGGTTGCTCACCCTGCTCTTTTTGATGGATAGAAATGTCATCCAGCAGCCTGTGCTCTCGCTTTCAAAAAACCTGATGAGCAGTTCTTTCAAATACTTCACCGGCATTGCTTCTGTTGAAGTGTATGGAGCATACGAAAAATGGGTGAAGTATTTTCTACAACAATTGTAAGAAATAAGAATAGAATTTAGAATAGAATAGAAATGAAGAAAACAATTCCAGTAATAGGCATGGCTTGCAGCGTATGCTCTGCCAATG
>OGHM01000650.1_pt1 | contig 17768 bp, 11 predicted proteins | sample 1571531 | NCBI WGS metagenome assembly OGHM01 (sample SAMEA2582031, study PRJEB24529) | metagenome | biome: Human gut stool | place: China | collected 2011 | reverse complement strand
CTTTCTTAGAGGATATATCCTCTCCCTCTGCCGTCATCATACAACTCTATCACACCGTCCTGGAGTTGCTTACCCGCATAGCCCGCAGCGAGTTCGAAGGCCGCACCCTCACCCTGAAAATCAAGTTTGCCGACTTTACCCAGATAACAAGAAGCATCTCGCAAGACAAGATTCTGAAGAGCAAGGCCGACATACTGCCTCTCTCCAAACTTCTGCTCAAGCAGGTGGAGTATTCCTCCGCCCACCCCATCCGCCTCATAGGCCTCTCAGTGAGCAATGCCACAAGCGAAGAAGCCAAGAAAGAAGACCGTGAGAACAGCACCCACAAACCCGAGTACAAGGAACTGGAATTGGAATTCGAGGAATGGGATGAGTAGTTTCCCGTATTGATTGAAGTCCATTCAGAACTCTGCTCCTAACTTTCCGAATATGAGTTCAAGTAGCTGTATTTTATCATTCTCATTTTCGTAAATGGGGAAGATTCCTAAAAAAACGAAAAAGGCCCATCCCCCAAAAAGGGAGATGAGCCACGCAAAGTTATGGTGTTTTGAAAAACGATGTGTCTGATCTACTTTCTCAATTAATACTGACTGATCTTCAGATTGCTAATCTTGACGTTGGCGCCATTATAGCTATTGATACTCCAACAGTTCTTCTGAATACCATAGATGCGGTTGGTATAGCTGCAGACATCATTGATGTACATCACACAGATACTGTTGTCGGTGTAGATAGTGATGTTGTACACATTGTCGGCAGGACGGGCAAACACGTAGCCATCAATTCCAGCAATGAAGCCCTTACCCTCTACGCCTTGCTCCTCAAAGTTTACCTTGCGGTTGTTCTCATTCTCTGGGTTAACAACCATGGTGTAATACTTCTTAGAGTCAGAGCCACGAACCATAGAGATACCAAACTTATCCCATTCGTTGGAAGTGGTGACGGTGAAGCTGATCTTGTTGTGATTACCCAGACGACCCATCAGCATGTAAGCATCAGGCTGCTCGGCATTGCCTGCAAGCGTATAGGTGCCATCAGCCTCGGTCATGTTCTGGCTCTCCTTCACCTCTACAGCAACATCCTGGTTGTACTTCTCACTCACGGCATCAACCTGTCCGAGTGTCAATGTACCGTCCTCGTGCTGGATGAGCTTATAGCAAACCAAGTTGCCACCCCACTCTGGCTCTGCAGGAGAAGCACCCACAGCAGTATTGTCCTTACCGCTTCGGGTAGGACACCAGCCCCACAGATAGCGGTTGGTACCATCGCTGGCAGTCTTGCCGGCATAAAGACCACGGCTGTCGAGGAAGCCCTCGTGAGCATCAGGCCATCTTGCCACATCGTTGGCGGTACAAGCCTTCAACTCGTCAAGTGTTCTTCCCTTAAAATACTGCACTCTGCGTACAGCATGATGAATCTCGCTATACACCAAGTACCAATAGTCGCCCATTTTGAAGAGGTCAGGACACTCGTAGAAACGATCCCACATCATGGTCATGAACACACCATTGTCAGTCCAGTTCTTCAAGTCGTCAGATACAAACTCAGCTAAGCTACCCTTGCCACCCTTCTTGGTAGAAATGAGCATGTGGAACTTGCCATCATCACCCTTAAACACAAATGGGTCGCGGAAGTCGTTCTTATCGTAGCCGAAGTCCTGACCTTTGAGCAAGAACGTACGGTCCTTGGTCCAGGTCTTGAAATCAGCAGAAGTTGCTACCATCACAGCCTGTGCGCTCTCGTCACCTGTAGGCTTATACTTATTACCTGTATAGAATGTATAATAAAGCTTGCTTGCCTCATCGTAGATGGTAGAACCAGTACCGATGGCTGCATCCTGCGACTTCAGGGTGCCACAAGAAACCAACTCGCCCAAAGCAGTATAGTGGGCAGCATCCTTGGTACTTACACCCCAAATGGGGTGGTAAGTTCCTTCAGGATTAGGACGGAAGTCCTGCAGATACAACACCTTGAAATCGCCAGCCACTGGATCGAAGAAAGGCATAGGGTCGCCTACATAGCCCACAGCAGGCTTGTAATAAGTATCCTGTGCTGCAGCATCGGATGAGTTGAAATAAGTAGTGGTAGACCAGTCCTTCTGCTCGGGGGCAGCATCGCTGTCGCTGCATGAAGCGAGAGGCAAAGCGAGGCATGATGCCAATATTATAGAATTTATCATTGTCTTCATTTTTGTTTATTGTTAATGGTTCATAAGATAATTAAATGCATTCTTGGTCATGATGGCCACATTAGCATGGAACTTCTCTGTGAAAGGACCTACGCTGTACCAGTCGTAGCAACCAGAACCTATACAGAGGGTCTTACCTGAATTCTCTTTGGCAGGATACTCCCATACCACGACAGCACCGTCACCACCGTAACCCAGGTCGATGGCACCAGTCTTCTCTCTCCATACGGCATAATTGTCAAAACCACCCCAGTCGACTCCAATATGCCATTGAGCAGTAGAGTTGGTGATGCGGTAGTTGGCATCTGTCGTATAAACACAGTTGGCGTCATCACCTTTCACCAGTCCCTGATAGAGGGCGTGGTCGGAATGAGAACCTGCGGCATCATTGCCCATTTTGAAGTCCCAAGGACCTCCACAAGTCTCGGCGTCATTTTCCACCTGTCCCCAGCAGTTGTTTGGTACCAATCCATTATTGTCGATACCCAACTCGCCTGGCATATTGGTAGCGTAACGTGTGAAGAGGAAGGAGCCACCAGCTTTGTAGTAGTCTCTCAGCACAGCCTGTGCGGCAATAGCCTCAGGAGCAGCCTGCTCGAATTTCGCCTTACCGTCCACTCCACCGTCTTTGTGGAAGTGCCACCATATCACCTTACACTCGCTCAAGTCTACATTGCCATTCTTGATATCAGTAAACGAAGCATAGATAGAGTTGTCCACATTCGCGAGCATCCACTCGCAGGCAGCCTTCTCCTCAGGCACCAGCTCGTCCATCGTCAGAGCCAGGCTTGCGAATACAGCAGTAGGCTTGCCTATCTGATTGACGGTTACAGTGTAGGTGCTTGTAGCCGTATTGTTGGTTACGGTATAGGCCACAGGATTCGTGAAGTCGACTGGTGCACCCGAAACAGGTGCGACAGTAGCATTCTCGCTCACCTTGATAGAAGGTATCAGCTTGGTGATGTCCACCGTCTGTGGTACATTAATGGTAATGGTCTTGTTGCTCTCGTTGATGGCTCCAGTATAGATACCGTTCACCTTGAAAGAAAGAATCTTAGCCTCATCGCGCTTGGCAACGAGTGTCCAGTCGAGGAACACATCGCCATTCTTCACGCGCAAGGTCTGTGCAAGGAGCATATTCATCTTGTCGCCCACCTTGGCATCGCATACAGCACCATCGCTGAGAGTGAGTTTGCTCAAGGTCATCTGACTGATGTCGTAGGTCTCTGGCACACGTACGGTAATGGTACGTGCAGCCTTGTCTACAGTTCCTTCATAGTCATCGAGTGCCAGCTCTGTAACAGAGCAGCCTCCTGTGAGCTGCAGGTCGGACACATTATCCTCGCTGCAGGCTGTGAGGGCAAGAATGCCCATCAATAGATATAATAACTTTTTCATATTACCATTCTCCTATGTTCTGTGTGTAATGTCCGTCGGATGCCGCTACCTGTGAGAAAGGTATTGGCAGATATTCATTCTTGTCGGCTGTAAAGTGAGCATCTCCATAGATAGAGCAGTTGTTGGTCTCCTCAGCAAAGTACTTGTTGAGCACCTTCTCTGCCTCACCCCATCTCACGAGGTCGAAGAAGCGTTCACTCTCCATACCCATCTCCAAACGACGCTCCATCTTGACAATCTTCAGAGCATCTTCCTGGCTGTAAGAACCATTATAGGTAGAGATATTGAACTTCACGCCATAGTCGGAAGGATAATTGGCTATCATACCTGTACTCTGCTTGGCACGCAGGCGAATCTTGTTGACCAGCTTGATGGCCTCACCCGTCTCGTTGAGCTGTGCATAAGCCTCAGCACGCTCTAAGAGTACGTCAGCATAACGGAACACGATGCGGTTCATCGGTGTGCCCCACCAAGAACCCTTTACCAGGTAACCACAGTCGGGATCTACATTCTGCTTCAAGGTTACATAATAACCATAAAGACCATTCGAACGGCTCCATGTGGAGCTGGCATCCATCATGTACTTGCTGTTGAACTCGTATGGAAGACCCGTCAGACCTACAGTGAGGAACAGACGTGGGTCAGCATCCTGTGTCAAGTCGTAGTCCTTATTATTAAAGGTGTCAATGAAAGGATGACCGTCGGCATCGGTACGATAGGCATTTACCAAATTCTGGCTGGGCTTGTAGAAGTCGCAACCTCCATCGGTAACACCAGGGATATTAGGCACGATAAGACCGTAGCTCCAGTTCAGATTACCATACTTGGTACCGTCGTTGATAGAATACTGCATGGCCCAGATGCTCTCTACACCATTCTCGTACTGTGTCTCAGGACGGAAGTTGTTGTGGAAGTCGGGCTCGAGGTCGAAGCCACCTGCGCTATAGATGTCAGGATTGCTGTACTCGATGACCTTTAGCAAGTCTTCTCTGTTGATGCTGGTCACCTGATTGGATGAAGGATCATCCTGGCGATAAGCCTTATAGAGATAAGCCTTGGTGAGGAAGGCTGCAGCTGCTGCCTTGGAAGGACGACCCTTATCGGTCTGCTTCACAGGAAGCACATTGTAGGCATACTCCACATCGTTGATGATTTGCTGCCATCCCTCATCATTGTTAAACTCGGTGTTGGAAAGGGTGTTGTAGTCTTCCTGCTTCAAGTTGGCATCCATAATGAAAGGAATGTTCTTATAGAGACGCTTCAACAAGAAGTGGGCGTAGGCACGCAGGAACTTCATCTCGCCTAAGCGCTGAGCCTTGAGCTGATAGCTGTCGCTGGTGGTCTCAAGCACAGAGATGGCTGAGTTGACACGTGAGATACAGTTGTAAAGGCGCACCCACATATCGTTGATATTCCAGTTGGTGGTAAGCACACCCTGCTCTATCTCCAACTGATGGAACACGTCACCATCGCTGGTTCCGTTGCCACCCTTATAGGCATCATCGCTGCGGACATCAAAGTTCCACATCGAGAAGGAAGAGTTGATGTCTTCGGCTGTAGTGAAGACTGCGTAAGCCGAGATAACCAGGTTATCCACATTGCTTGGGTCCTTCACCATGTCGCTGTCGAGCACACCCTGAGGTTTCTGGTCGTCCAGAAAGTCAGAGCAACTTGTCGTACCCACCAAGGCAAGAACGGTAAGGACAGAATATAATATCTTTTTCATATATTTTGACTCTTTTAGAATGTTACGTTAAGACCAAATGTGAGGTTGAGAGGGATAGGATATCCATAGTTTGGATTCTCAGGATCTACACCAGTAAAGCTACTGCTCTTGATGGTGAACAGGTTCTGTGCACTGACATACATACGCAGACGCTGCATAGAGAGCTTGGAGACGATGCTCTTTGGGAAATTGTAACCCAACTGGATAGTGCGCAGTTTCAGATAACTACCATTCTCTACCCAATAGGTAGATACACGTTTCTCGTTATTATTGTCGGAAAGGGTAAGAGCAGGAATATTGCTGGATGGATTGTCCACACACCATGCGTTCAACAGACGATGTCCCTTGTTCAAGAAGCCGATATTAAGACCTGCCCAGATGTCGGTCTCTTTCTTCAGGTCAGAGATGATGTCTACACCCTGTACACCCTGGAAGAAAGCTGTGAAGTCGAAGTTCTTGTACTCCAAGTAGATATTGAAGCCATAAGTGAAGTCGGGCACAGGATCATAAATCCAAGTCTGGTCAAGCTCAGTAATCTTACCATCATGATCCAAATCTTTCCAGCGCATACGTCCTAAGCCTGCACCTTCCTGAGTGGCATGGTTGTCGATTTCTTCCTGGCTCTTGAAGATACCATCGCATACATATCCTACCTGTGCACCCATAGGATGACCGATAACACTCTTCACACCATTACCACCAAAGGTACCATTAGCTGCTACAGTAGTAGGCAGCGCTGTAATTTCGTTGCGATAAGAAGAAATGTTGGCGGTGATGTCGTACTTCAGACCAAAGTTGGTCTTGTTGCGATAACCGATGTTGAACTCGAAACCGCGGTTCTCCATCTCGCCTGCATTGATCCACTGTGAGCTTCCCTCACCCATAACGGCGATACCAGGCATATAAACCAAGATGTCCTTGGTCTTCTTGAAGTACCAGTCGAAGTTACCATAGAGGGTATTGCCAAAGAAAGCGAAGTCGAGACCCAAGTCGGTCTGTGTGGTTGTTTCCCACTTGATGTCGTCATTACCAATCTGATTGCGCTTGAAACCCGAAGGCAATGTGCTTCCGCCATTGGTTCCTGCGATATCGTAAGAGGTACCATAACTCTGACCACCATTCTCACCCACTCCATAGTTGCTAACAAAGATGGTATAGCGAGCCAAGTTGTCGATTTCCTGGTTACCAGTCTGTCCCCAAGATGCACGAATCTTCAAATCGTCAATCCAAGAAGCCTTCTTCAGGAAGTTCTCCTGATTGATACGCCAGCCTGCAGATACAGATGGGAAGGTGGCATAACGATTGTTCTTACCGAAACGAGAGCTACCGTCACGACGGATGGTGAACGAAGCCATGTACTTGTCGGCATAATTATAGTTGGCCTTACCGAAGAAAGACACGAGTGAATAGCCAGAGCCTCCACCGTAAGCCTGTGCTCCGGTAGTACCTGCATCAGGCCACATATAGTCGGGCTTGAGTACTGCAAAGCCTTCCTTATAACCAGAGAAGTAGATGTCGTCCTGACGATTAAGCTCCATACCTGCCATGAGGTCGAAGCGATGCTGACCTATCTCCTTATTATATGTAGCCACAGCATTCCACATCCACTTGGTCCAGTGTTCCTGCTTGGCCTCTACTGCATTCTTGTCGTTAGCCACATTACCTTCGGTAACAGGATAAGTAAAGAATCGCTGCTGCTTCTGTGAGTAATCGAGACCAAAGGTGGAACGGATGTTAAAGCCCTTGAAGAGGTTGAGGTTTACATAAGCATCACCAAACATACGCCAGTAGGTATAACGGTTGTCCTTGTTGCGTTCCAACACTGCTACAGGGTTATAACGATCCGGATAACCTCCTACAGGACCTGCATAGTTGCCATCCTCAGTATAGATAGGCAGAGATGGATTGAACTGCAACACATTCTGCAAGAAGCCACCAGGAGCCGCAACCTCAGAAGTACGGTTGACAGTGAAGTGCTCGCCTACAGTAAGACAATTATTCTTCAAGAGCTTGTACTCTGTATTCATACGAGCTGAGAAGCGGTTGAAATCTGAATGTTTGATAATTCCCAAGTTCTTGTAGTAACCCAAAGAGAAGAAACTACTACCCTTGTCTGAGCCCTTACTAACAGATACGTTATACTGCTGTACTACACCTGTGCGAGTTGTCTCATCAAACCAATCAGTATCAGCAGCAGGTGTTGTACCCGCATCGTCGAGATACTTCTTCATACTGATGCCGTTGAGCACAGGGTTGCCCTGCTCGTTATAGCTCCAGTCGTAGCTGTAGCCCAGACCATTGGTGTTAGGATCCATACCATCGTTCATATAGGCACGCCACATCACCTGACCAAACTCCTTTGCATTGAGCACATCCATCTTATGAGCGTAAGTAGAAACCGAGATAGAGCCATCGAAGTCGACCTTCACCTTGCCCTCCTTACCCTTCTTGGTAGTGATGATGATGACACCATTGGCAGCACGGCTACCATAGATAGAAGCCGATGCAGCATCCTTGAGCACCTGAATGCTCTCGATGTCATTACCATTGAGTTCGTGCATACCAGCCTTGGTTGGCACACCATCAACAATATAAAGAGGATCATTGTTGTTCAGCGTACCGATACCACGAATACGTACGGTGGCAGTTCCTGAAGGAGAACCGTCAGCTGTAATATTCATACCAGGAACGCGGCCCTGAAGAGCCTTGATAGGGTTGTTCTCGTTCTGCTTGGCTATCTCGTCAACGCTGACTACCGAGATGGCACCTGTCAGGTCGGCCTTGCGCTGAGTGGTATAACCAGTAACGACTACCTCGTTGAGCAACTTGGCATCTTCTTCGAGAACGATGCGCAGACCCTTGGCAGCCTTCACCACCTGAGTCTTATACCCCATAAAAGAGATAGAAAGTTTTGAACCGGACTGAACCTGCACCGTAAAGTTACCATCAATATCAGTAACAGTACCTGCATTTCCTTGCCCCCCCACTACGGTGACAGTGGCACCAATAACTGGTTCTCCACTGTTGTCGGTAACATTTCCACTTGCCTCTTCGACCTGGGCGAATGATACCGTACTGACGAGCAACAAGCAGATGCTCATCAAGAGAGTTTTCATTTTCTCCATGTAAATAAAGGTTTTGTTAATAGTAATTCTATTTATTGTTTATTCAAATTTCTGGCAGCAAAGATAGCAAATCCCTTATTGACAACAGAGAAAAAATCGTTCATCACATGGCAATTATGTTACATGCAACTATTTTATAATATTTCGTTCATTTATATGACTTCTGTTTTTCTGAGAGTTAGAATAATCAGCACAAGTTGGAATAGCAGGGTTATAAAAGAAGTTAGAGTGAAGTTGAGAGAGAAGTCCTGTCAGTTTCTCAACTCTGTCGGGTTGATGCCGAACTGCTTCTTGAAACAAGCTGAGAAGTAACCAGGAATGGCAAAGCCCACCTCGGCAGCCACCTCCCTGATGGTCTTGTCGGTTTGCTTCAGGAGCGAATAGGCTTTTTGCATACGCATTTCGCGAAGCACCTCTGCAGGAGTCTTTCCTGTCAATGCCTTTACCTTGCGATACATCTGCACCTTGCTAAGACTTAGTTCTGAGCCTAAGTCGTCCATGCGTAGGTTGGCATTTCCTATATGCGACTTAGCAACCTTCTTAAACCGTTCTAAGAACATCCGCTCTCCTGGTGCCTCTGCCTGAATAAACTCTGCCGAAAGCACGTTCTTTGCATCCATATTTTTTCTCTGTCGACGAGCTTGCAATAAGTTGGAGATACGAGCCAATAGCAGATGGGCACTGAAAGGTTTGGTGAGATAGGCATCGGCTCCATGCTCATACCCTTCTATACGCTGTGACTCCTCACTGCGAGCGGTGAGCAATATAACAGGAATATGACTGGTTACCTCATCCTCCTTAATCTTCGAACAGAAGGTGAGTCCGTCCATAACAGGCATCATCACATCGCTGACGATCAGGTCGGGCACACTCTCCTTGGCCAGACGTAAACCATTTTGACCATCTGAGGCTTCGATGACGTAGTAATGATCAGAAAGCAAAACACGTAAATAGGTGCGAATATCTTCATTATCATCTACAACAAGGATGGTGGAGAGTTCCTCTACATCTTGTTGCAACAACATCTGATGGCGACTGTCGCGAAGCACATGCTGAGAGAGTTCCTTCTCGGAAGCCGCATCCGTCGAAGCCTGGTTCATCACATCTACCTGATCTTTGAAGTTGAGCACATCGGTAGTAAGATTCTCTAACTGTTTGACATTGCGGGTTACCACCTTCAGTAGCATCTTCTGTTCATCGGTGAAGTTGTCATCCTTCATCAGTTGGCTTAAAGGTCCTGATACTAAGGTAAGGGGCGTACGGAGCTGATGACTAACATTGGTAAAGAAGGCTATCTTTTCGTCTGCCATCTGCTTGCGCTGCTTGTTGAGTTTCTCTTTTTCCCGACGCACTTTACGACGATAGAATATCATGATGAGCAGCAGCACAACCACAGCAACAGCCAGGATGCTGATAATCTTCTGCCATCGGTACATCTTCATATATTCGTTGATGCTCAAATAGATGGTATTCAGGTCGGCGGTCTGGTCTTCTATCTCCTTGTACTGCATGTCTATCAACTTGGCATTCTCGGCTGTGACAAGTGCCGACTGAAAATAGTTCATGCGCTTGTAGGGCTTGCCCTGCAGAATGTTCATCGCTAAGGGAACGATGGCCTCGCCCTTGGTAGGATAGATATACGAGGCTGTCATCACGCCCTTGTCCACAAGGTCTACTCCCTGGTTCTCACCAGGCAGTCCGTCGATACCCACAAAGAGCATCTGCTTATCGCGGTTCTTCTCCTTGGCTGCCTGCTGCGCACCCCAAGCCTCGGCATCATTATGTCCGAAGACTGCATCAACAGGCTTGCCTGCATCCATATACTGACGCATCAACTTCTTGGCACCAGCCAGGTTCCAGTCGCCTTCCAACGTCACCACCTGTATCTGCGGAAAGGCTTTCATGCCCTGCATAAATCCGCGATGACGGTCGGCAACAGGTGTGGAGCCACGCTCGCCCGTTATCTCAACAACCGTTCCCCTGCCCTGCAGTTGGTGTGCCAGATAATCAGCCACCTCCTTGCCTATCGCCACATTGTCGGTTCCGATATAGGCTGTATAGTGGGTAGACTCTATCATGCGGTCGTAAAGAATGACGGGAATACCGGCACGGTAGGCACGCTCTATCGCTGGCGCAACAGTCTTGACATCACTGGGAGCCACCACCAAGAGGTCGACCTTGGTTTTCACCAAACTGTCTATCTGCCGGGCCTGGCGCTGCCCATTGTTGTCGGCAGAGGCAAAGACCACGTCCACATTCTTATACTGATACTGCCCAATCTTGATTTCGCGGTTCACCTTCTGGCGCCAAATGTCGTCGCTACATTGGGACACACCTATCACTGTGCGCCTATCGGAACAGGACACCAAGACGAGCAACAAAAGGACTACATATAATATAATGTGCTTCTTTCCGGTTTTCATTTTTGTATCGTTTTTGTTTACACAGTAGCAATATGCAAAAATATAAACAAAAATGAAAACCCACAAATAAGACAAACAAAAATTAATATCTTTTAATAGCAAAGACACACAAAAAGGACTTCGCCGCCCTTGGGAAGCATGCCCAGGTAAAGCGAAGTCCTTTATCAAAATATCAACTACCAAATACTAAAAACGAAACTTACTTCGTGTATTTCTCAGGAAGCACAGGCATGGCACCATGCTGGGTGCACACGTATGCACTTACCTCTACTGCCAACTTGTGAGCCTCGGCAATGCTCTTGCCCTTCAGAATGCTGGCACAGAAAGTACCAGTGAAACTGTCGCCTGCTCCAACCGTATCGGCAACCTCTACCTTAGGAGTTTCCTGGAACGAATTGAAGCCTGGAGCAAAGACATAGCTGCCGTTCACACCACAGGTGAGCACGAGCATGTCGAGATTGTACTTACCGAGGATGAGCCAGCACTTGTTCTCGATGTCAAGACCGGGATAACCGAAGAGACGGCCGATGGTAATCAATTCCTCATCGTTGATCTTCAACACATTACAACGCTTCAAACTCTCACAGATCACCTCCTTGGTATAGAAGTTCTGACGCAGGTTGATGTCGAAAACCTTCAGGCAGTCCTCAGGAGTATGGTCGAGGAACTGATAGATAGACTTGCGGCTTACCTCGTTGCGCTGAGCCAAAGAGCCCCAGCATACAGCTCCGGCATTGGCAGCCACCTCCTTGATGTCGTCGGTGAAGGGGATGTTGTCCCATGCCACACCTTCCTTGATGTCATAAGTAGGAACACCCTCTGCATCGAGCTCTACCTGTACGGTTCCTGTAGGGAAGTCCACACGTGGCATCACGTACTTGAGGTGCTTATCGTCCAACAATCTGAGAGCCTCGTCGCCCAGCAAGTCGCTGCCTACGGCACTGACTGCTACAGAATGCAAGCCATGCTGACCGGCATGATAGGCGAAATTGGCAGGAGCGCCACCCAACTGAGAACCTGTAGGCAGAACATCGAAAAGGATCTCGCCCAAACCTACACAATATTTCTTATCCAAATCTTCTATTTTCATAATCTTTGTTTTTTAATTCAAGTTTTGCAAGTTCAGAAGTTTACATCTTCACCTTATTAATATATGAGAACAGATAGAGCACACCTACTGCCATCACCAATACAGCACCAATCTGTCCGATGGCATCGCTGGCAACACCCATAATGAGTGGGAATACCGTACCGCCAAACAAGCCCATGATCATCAGACCGCTCACCTCGTTCTTCTTCTCGGGTACAGAGAGAAGAGCCTGCGAGAAGATGATGGAGAACACATTGGAGTTGCCGTAACCCACGAGGGCAATGGCAATATAGAGCATCATCTTGCTCTCGCCGAAGAAGAGGCCTGCCATACTCAGCGCCATCATCACGATGCTGATGGTGAAGAACACACGGGGCTTCATCATACGAAGGAAGACGGTGCCTGTGAAACATCCGATGGTACGGAAGATGAAGTAGAGCGATGTGGCAAAGGCTGCCTCGTTGAGTGTCCAGCCCAGACGCTCCATCAGAATCTTTGGAGCGGTGGTGTTGGTGCCCACGTCGATACCTACATGACACATGATGCCGATGAAGGAAAGCAGCACGATAGGCTTGCCCAAGAGAGCCAGAGGCCTTGCCCTCGGTCTTCTCCTCCTCAATAGGAGTTCCTGCCAGGAACAGCGTTGCACACACACCGATAATCATATAGATGGGGAAGAGCACACGCCAGCCCAATCCAAACTCAGGAATGCTTGCCACTGCACCCCACATGGCAATATATGGAGCCATAAAGGAAGCGATGGCCTTGACAAACTGTCCGAAGGTAAGCGTAGAAGCCAGGTTCTTACCGGATGTAACAGCAGAAACCAGCGGATTGAGCGATGTCTGCATCAGCGCATTACCGATACCCAAGAGAGAGAACGATACAAGCATGATGCCGAAGGTTTCGCCAAACAAAGGCAGAAGAAGAGAGATGACTGTCACCAAGAGTGAGAGCAGCACGGTCTTCTTGCGACCTATCTTATTCATCAACATGCCCGTGGGCACAGAGAAAATCAGGAACCAGAAGAAAACCAATGATGGGAACAGGTTGGCTGTAGCATCATTCAGGTTGAGATCTTCTTTCACATAGTTGGAGGCTATACCCACCAAATCCACAAATCCCATTGCGAAGAAACAAAGCATCACAGGGATAAGGGTCAATTTCATAGACTTATTCATATCTTGTTTGTTATTTTTTTTGAAGTGAATATTAGCTGTTATTTTCCAAGTTTGTAAACTTGATACTTACCCTTTCTCTTTCCTTTCACAACAATCTTATTATAGGGTTTGCTTGGGAACACGAGGTTGGTCATCGCCATCTTGCCCTCAGCATCCAAGACCTCGACGCTACTCTTGTCGATGAAGATCCTGAACTGGCTGATCTTTCCATAGGTAGGAGCCTTAGTGACAGCAGCAAACTCGTTGCTGAAGTCGGTCTTGCCGCTCTTTGTACGGTCCATTTCAAAGGTCTCAGCCTTGGCATTATAGGTCATCACCACCTTCTCGCCCTTGTCGTTGCTCAGGGTGATAGTGGCATTGCCCTTCACATTGACCACAGCCTCGCAAGCCTCTGAGAGAGCCTTTGATGTCTTCTTGCTGCGTGCAGCTGTCATCTCGGGAGAAGGAGTCACACTGCAATAGGTCTCGCCCTTGTACTCGAAGAGTCCTAAATCGCGGGCTATAGAATTGGCAGAACGGTACTGCTGGGTAGGAACCTGATTGGCGTACTGCCAGTTGCTCATCCATGCTATTGCCACACGGCGTCCGTCGGGAGCATTGTCGAAAGTGACGGTGGCATAATGATCCTTGCCATAGTCCATCCACTTGGTGACCTCGGGTTTGCTCTCGCAAGTAAACTTGTGTCCGTCGAACTCACCAATGAAGTATTGTGTGGCAGAACCGCCGAAAGGACCACCAGGATTGATGTTGCAGAGAAGCATCCACTTCTCCTTGTCCGTGCCACGAACCTTCAATTTCATCAGGTCTGGACATTCCCACACACCGCCATGATTGCCGTACTCTGCACCGAAAGAGCTCTCGTAAGTCCAGTCTTTCAGGTTGTCAGAAGAATAGATGTTCATCTGCTGACCGGCAGCAAGAATCATGTTCCACTTCTTGATATCCTCGTTCCAGAACATGTGAGGATCGCGGAAGTCGGGCACGTTGCTTGTGATGATAGGGTTGCCCTCATACTTGGTGAAGGTCTTTCCGTTGTCAGTACTGTAGGCCATGCTCTGGGTCTGGTTCTCACCAGCCGAGGTATAGAGAGCTACGACAGCACCCTCGCCGAAGCCAGCGGTATTCTTCTTGTCGACAACAGCAGAGCCGCTGAATATCGTTCCTATCACATCAGGCTCGATAGCTTCACCCTCAAACTTCCAATTTACCAAATCGGTAGAGGTAGAATGTCCCCAGGTCATGTTCTCCCACTGCGATCCATAGGGATTGTACTGGAAATAAAGGTGCCACACGCCATCCTTATAGAACATACCATTAGGGTCGTTCATCCAGCCATAGGCAGGAGTATGATGATAGAGAGGACGATACTGCTCACGGTTCTTCATGTCGAAGCTGTCGGAGAACTTCATTCCCTTCCAGCATCCGAAGTTGGCAATACCGCCATCGTTACGAGCCTGTCCGTCGACATGAATATCAAGCATCAGTCCCTTCTGGCTCTTGTAAGCCTCCAAGTCGAGAGGCACGTAATAATCTACGTGCGTATTGGCAAGGCGGACATTAAAAGTCTTCAACTGCTGGTTGTTGGCTATCACCTTGACATGACTCAGTTCGGCACTCTCCTGAACAGGTATCAGGAGATATTTCTCACTCTGGTGAATACGATAGAGGCAATGGTTGTTACTCAGGAATTGAGTTTCCTGGGCTGAGGCTGTCATACCAGCCAACAGGAGCATCATGCTCAACACAGTTTTTCTGATTGTTCTCATTACTTTGTTATTGGGTTTTGTTTTTAAATGCGTTATTGGTATTTTCGATTGCAAATTTATCAAACATATCTTATTCTTCCACGCAATATTCGTTCATTACATGCTAAATATGTTACAAGAAACATTTTTCTCATCTTTGGAACTGTTTTTTGAGGAAAATGATTCCTGCACGCAGTCATCTTTGAAGACAAAAAGGACTTATCTATTGCCGCTACAAGACCAGATGACTTTTTACCTTCTGCCATGTCGGAAAGAGCGAGAAATGTAGTTTTAACCCTTATGCATATATATTCGTTACTGGACAAAAGTTAACTATGAAAATATTTTTTCCCAGTTAGGAAATTTTTATTTCCCAGTTAGGTGGATTCTATTTCCCAGTTGGATGCCCGATTTTTGGCAATTACGGAATAAATATACCGTATAAATATACTTTAGTTTCCTCATATACGGAAGCTGAAAAAGTAAAAGAGTATATATAATAAGGTACGCGCGATACTCTTCTATACTTCTTAACTCTTTTAACTTCTATAACTTCCTCACATACGAAGGTTGAGTTCAGTAAATTTCATTTCAAAATAGAACGAAATGATTGCATGAAACATATCTTTCAAAGAGAGAACGATTTTTGGTCGTACACTTTTCTACAATATCGTACATTTGCATTATAGTTACAAAAGAACTAAAAAACTAAGAGTTCGAGAAATGCTAAAACCGACATTTCTCTTCTCTTATAATAAACCTATAAAACTAAAAGATTCAAAAATGAAAAAAGTATTTACCCTATGTGTTGCCATCATGGCATCGGTAGCAACATTCGCACAAACCACACTTTGGAAAGGTGAAGATAAAGATGTAAATACCGACGGCGGTTTCTGGGATCGTTGTAGTAGTAAAGTAGTAGAAAACCCTCAAAAGGAAGGCGTTAACACATCTGACAAGTGCCTTCAGTTTGAGATTACCAGCAATGAGTGGAAACATGGTTCTGCTGCAATGAGTCTCAATAGTCCTTCTTTCGAAAGCAAGCGTATATCCTTAATGATAAAGAAGGACTACAACAGCAATGTAAGAATTGAAATAAAATGTAATAACGTCATAAAGAAAGTGGCTGCTTGGTACGGTGGAAGTGGAGCATGGCAAAAACTCTATTTCGACTTTTCAACCAATGGGGTAGAAGGCAATCCAACAGAAATCACTATTTTCCCTACCACAGACGCAGTTGATGGAAAGCAGACCATTTACCTTGACAATATTCAAATAGAGGATGCACCGAAAGTAAACGACAATTTACTATCTCCAAATACAGATAATCTTGAGGGAGTTATCAAACTATCGGGTACATGGCTGAAGGGAGTATGTCAGAATGCAGACGACAGTAAATGGAAAGAGGTTGATTACAACGACTTTGCCACATTGGCAAACAAACTTTCCAACAAGCCAGCCAATATTGACATGCGAGGCTGCATCGTAAAGGATGCTGATATTAATGCTATGCGAGGCGACAACAGCAATATTCTCGTATATGCAGATGAAGCTTACGAGGCTGACAACGTGGTGAAAGACAGAAAATGCGCCAATCTTGTACTCGACGACACCAAGACTTTCATGGTCAATGAAGATTTCCAGGCAGCAAATGTAACCCTGAAACGCTCTGTAAACGCTGGCAACAACACTATGTGTCTGCCTTTCTTTGTAAGCAAGGAAGAAATGAAGGCTGCAAGCATCGCTATCTTTAAGGAAATCCAAGAGAATAAGGCAGAGAATAAGTCGGTCGTTACTTTCGAGAAAGTAAATGAAGTTAATGCCAATGTTCCATTCGTCGCCAACTACAACGAGGCTGTCACCGAGTTCACCTTCACCGACAAGGGTGTGGTCAACACAAACAATGGCCTTGGCACAACATTCGTAGGAACCTATACCCCAGGCAGCAAAGAAGGTAAATATAACCTTGCTGCCGACTGTACCTTCAAGAAAGGCGATGCAGAAGCTACTACCGATGCTTTCGGTGCCTACTTGGAGTTGCCAGAAGGTTACGGAGCAAAGACTCTCTCTTTAGGCTACACCGATGGTGAGTTAGCTGGTATTGAGAGCATCACAACATCATTCGGCAACAAGGGTGTGAAGGTTTACAGCCTGCAAGGCAACCTGATTGCGACCGCTTCTTCTATGAGCGAACTGCACCTGAGCAATGGAATCTACATTATCAACAACAAAAAAGTAATCATCAAATGAAAAAGCAAACATACATAAGCCCCGCAATCACAATATGTCATTGTGCCACAGCTACGATGCTGGCTGCCTCACCTGAAAAGAACACAAATATGGGCATTGACCAGGAACCAGGAGACTTTGAATTCCAATCCAAACCCCACGACGTCAATCTATGGACCGATGACGACATAGACAAAGAAGAAAAGAAATCGAATTTATACTGGCAGATATAAGACTGTATGATGGATTCAAAAAAGAGGAGACACATATCTCCTCTTTTTTCGTTTCTTCAAATATTATACAGTTCGGATAAGTATCAGTGCCTAAACTGACGTACAACTATACAACTTGCCCACTACGATGGGCAAGTTTACCCATAACGATGAACATCTTTGTCCATTGTTATGGGCAAAGATGCCCAAAGCCATGGGCAGATACGATTTAAGCGCTTTATTGAGACTTAACAATAACGACAGAAGGTGAGGGTGCGTCATAAGTGTAACAGGACTCATAACGCCCTCAACTTACACTGCAAGAAAGTTAAGTAAATATCATTTCAAAATAGGATGAAATGATTGCAAGAAACATATCTTTCAAAGAGAGAACGATTTTTTGTATTGAACTTTTCTTTAATATCGTACATTTGCATTATCATAAAAAAAA
>OGHM01000647.1_pt1 | contig 17795 bp, 18 predicted proteins | sample 1571531 | NCBI WGS metagenome assembly OGHM01 (sample SAMEA2582031, study PRJEB24529) | metagenome | biome: Human gut stool | place: China | collected 2011 | reverse complement strand
AAGGAAACGGGTGTAGACGCTCTGAAACTGGAAGATCTGCTGGATCCGAACAGGGGAGCTATCCTTGCTTTGGAAGTTAAAGACCTCGATCCTTTAGCTCTGGCTATGGATGCCGACGGCAAGGTCTTCGTGGACGCAGATGGCAATCCGTTCATTTTTCACTAATCATCATTTATAATATAATATATGGAAAGATACATCAAGGCAAATCGCAAGGTCGTGGAGTTGCTTCAGCTGACAGAGGACAGAACTGAGCTGCAGGATGGCAATTTCATTCTCTGGTGTCAGGATATCCTACAGCTTGGGGAACCTATCGAGTTCGAGGAGACGCTGTCCAGAATAGGCGCTATCGCTATGGATGGCAAGACCGCCTGCATGGAGCAGGAAGGCAAAGTGTGCAACAAGCTGCCTGTAGCTACAGACAGCAGATTCATCATGACAGAGCAGAGAGAGGAGGCAGAAAATGAGTAGCGCAAGTAAGTCGACAACCATCAACTTCATACCAAAGATGGGTACATTTACTCCGTCAATCCAGTCGCCTGACGGAGATATCTACCAGGAGTACCAGAGAAATGGGGATGTCGTGACTGTCTATCCGGATTTCTCGCAGACGCAGCCGAAGCTGTACTTCGTTGTCATCTCATCGAGAACAGCAGAAGGCATCAGTACACCAACCTCCATGAAGTACTTCTTCAATGATACGGAGATTCCTTTCAATTCTGCAGGCAAGTCTACAGGACTGTTTGACGGTCTCTTTGAGATTATCAGACCAAGTGCTTCGCAATTATATTGGGGACTGAAAATCTGCAACAACCTGGTTAAGGTTTCCAATTATAGCGGCATTACAATCAGGATGGTCGGTACCTTCACAGAGCGTTCTGGGCAGCAGGAGGCTACAGATGAAATTCAGGCTAGCTACGATATTTCCGTTGGCCCTTACACAGGAGTCGCCTATCGTGTGACAATTAAGGCGCCGGCTAATGATACGCACAACTTCGTTCTGGGTAGCAAGGATGACAGCTGCCAGCTCGAAGCCAAAGTCACGCAGGGCAACGAAACTCTGACAGCAGGACTATACTACAAGTGGTATAAAGCAGTCAATAGCATCACAGGTTGGGAGCAGATTGCAGGAGCCAGTGCCAAGATCCTCACCGTCAAGGCATCAGATGTTGATTGCACGAGGGAGTTCATGGTGGAAGTGTACAACGACAAGGCCATGGGCAAGGATAATATGCTGGGTTTCGACTTCCAGACTGTCATCGATGCGTCAGATCCATACGATATTGAGCCCAACCCGACACCGGCTGATGAGTCTATCAGCGAGGACGAGTCAGGCAATGGTACTGTGACCTATACTCCGAGACTGATTGTCAGGGGAAAGTCTGAGGCTATCGGTAGTAAGTTCTATTTCACGCTGAAGTCAGGTTCTGGTGTTGTCCTCAATACTGAGGCAGCACGTAAGCCTACTGTCCAGCTGAGTTCATTTGCTGTGACCAGGGCAGACTGCGAGCATGCCGGTTACAGCAGCGTGTCATTAACGATTCAATCAGTCAAGTAGTCTATGACAGTAATAACAAGAACTATTAATTTTATCCGGAAGGCTGTCAAGGGTGAGAAGGGCAGCGTCCTTCGAGGTCCGCAGCTGTGGAATACCTGCAGCAATGGATACAGATTCGAAGCGGGTGGAGAAGGTGAAGAGTGGAAGGATGTTGTCTTATATAATGGCAATAGCTATTCCTGCATCAAGACGCACGTCAAGACTGCAGATAATTATCCGGGATCTGCAGCTGATCTGAACAACCATTATTGGCGACTGGGTCAGTCTATCGAACTCATCATAGCCCACATCATCCTCGCCCAGTACCAGATGGTAGAGAACCTTGGCGTCCGAGCCATCGAGATGAAAGATAAGGACGGCAATGTTGTCTTCAGAGCTAAGGACGGTGATCTCGTTTGCAAGGGAGGAATATTCCAGAATGTCAGCGTCTCTGGAGATGTCTCTGTCGGAAGACTGAGATACAACGTGAATACTGTAACTGATGGTACTAGTGTCATAAATGGCTCTTTCATCCGGGGTGGCGGAACCTATGTCCTACCACACCTGAAAGATGAAGAATTCATGCGCATCGTTGTCTTCAATCCTATCATAACTCGCAGTTCACCGCCAACGGAACTTAAAGGCGAGGAGAAAATGGACGAATTCATGGAGGCAGGCAGCAGTTTCTCAACGAATAGAGAGACTACCATAGTAGTTGAAGGGTGGTGTGAGCTAATCGGCACGAACCATCTTGGTCATACAATATGGGTATATAATAATGTAGAAAATAATCAAAATTAGAATAGCTGGAAATGGAAGGTAAAAAATTCAATTCCGTGACGAAAGTCACAACCGTCAACAGCAACCAGAGCCTGCTGCTGACAGACCAGAATGGCAATGTCACTAGCATCGGTATGGATGCGCTCAAGGCTGACCTTGCTATTGGTCAGCATGCCTGGTGTGGAAGAGTGTGGAACACTAACAACGCAACGCCTAAGGCTGCATCATACGTTGGCTCACTTGAGTTGCTGAGGGAGTTGCCGTACATCCTCGGACTGGGCGCATACCTGGTCAAGAATGACCACAGTCGCAGAAAGCTCGACAGCAAGGATCACCACAAGTATGCTACTGGTGAACCGGCAAGGCTGGATGGTACAGAAGGTCACTATCAGTGGGGCTGGGGCAGAAAATTTTACGTTGTCATCAAGGATATTGGCGGATTGCACTATGAGCAGATTGGCATCAAGCCAATTCCTGGTGAGTTTAATTACGAGATTCCTATCGGCAGTCTCTCTGCTGCAGGATTCGCCACTATAGAGCGAAGCACAGGCAGACTTGTGAGCTATATCAATAATGGAACTGACTATCGTGGTGGAGACAACAATTCGTCTTATGATGGCACAAATAAAACGCTTCTGGGTAGACCAGCAACTAATCTGTCTACTGAGCAGTTCAGAGCTGCAGCACGCAAGAATGGCAAGGGCTGGCTCTGCACAGCCATGCGACATACATCCATTGTAGCAATACTTTTCGGCGTCATCTTCGGTACACATTACGATCAGGATGCAGTCAATGCCAACAAGGATGCCAATGGTCTCTACCAGGGAGGTCTAGGTGCAGGCTTGACGCAGATGCCAGACTGGGTTGGCTACAACGGCTGGAGACCTGTCGCACCTATGAGTGCAGGCATTGAACTTGGTGATTCATGTGGAGAAGCGACCTATGCTGTTAAGAATGATGCAGGGACAACGGTCTATAATGCCAAGATTCCATGTTTCTTCGGCTTAAAGAACGGCTTCGGCAATCTCTGGCGAATGATGGATGATGAGTTCTGTCAGGTCAACAGTGACAAGACTATGACACACCTCGTGGCTCCGTCAATATACGGTTCCTGGACCATCGGCAACCCTTCCGGCATGAGGGCGTTGAGCAAGTCACCAGGTGGTGGTGAAGGATATGTCAAGACCTTGTCGATGGAACATCTCGAGAACTTCTGTACGCAGATTGGTGCTACAGAGTCAACCTATTCGACTTGCTATTTCTGGAATACGTCAGGAGCTACTTCCGGTTTTCGCCTGTGTCTTCGCGGTGGCAGCGCTGGCTCTGGTGGTCCATGCGGTCTTTCGGCGCTCTACGTGAGCAGTGCTGTCTCGGTTTCCAGTGTGCACTGCGGTGCGGCCCTCTGCGAAGCAGCATCCGAGTGGTCATTGGAACCAGTGTATTACGAGGCGGCCTAGAGTGGACAGAGGTGTGCTGACGTGAGCAGGAGTGTGCAGGTTTGACCAAGGCTTCCCAGCGGAACCAAGGGCAATCCTGAGCACCCTGCGAGCGTAGCGAGCAAACCCAACCGCCCTTGGGCGGGCGATTTTTTTTGAAATTTCGCTCTTTGACATTCTTTCATTCCGATTTTTTTCAGTACCTTTGCAGGCGGTTTTCAAACCAGGCTGTGATTCCTGCGCCGGTTTTCGCCTGTGTCTTCGCGGTGGCAACGCTGACAATGGTGGTCAATGCGGTCTTTCGACGCTCAACGTGAACAATGCTGTCTCGGATTCCAATGTGAACTACGGTGCGGCCCTCAACTTAACAAGATACTGCAGGTTAGTTTGCTTAGCTGCAGAGATTTCGGGAGTCAGGCCTTGCCTCATGGCAAAACATACACTTTAGCAGAATAGCAAGTAGATGATGACAATGGGTCATCCGGTCGAAAGTTAGGACATTATAAAAGCAGACAACAGACACAGACACCGACATTTATACAGACACCGACCTTTTTTTATAAATAAAATTTTAAAGCAAGTGAAGAGGTTAGGTAACATTTCACAGGCGGTTGAGACTTTGCAAAATTTTCGTGAAGCATTTTTTGATTTTTCGAGGCACAAGAAGTCCCGTCTCTCAGTAAAAGCGTTTGAGGCAGAGCTTGAAGCAAATCTTCAAGCCCTGCTAAATGCATATGTTGGCGATCATGTCATTCAGCATGCAGCCATGCACACCAGTGAAGATAAATTGAGAGCCAAGATTCCTTTCAACAGTCCAGCTGGTACCAAGGGTCGTGGCACGCATTTCTTCTACAAGATTATCAAGCAGGATATCTATACCTCGCCACAGAAGGAGACATTCTATTGCTTGCCCATGGATATACATCATTATTTCCAAAATGTTGAGCATAATCTGCTCAAGAGAGAGTACAGGTTGTATATCAAGGATCGCAAGCTACTTGCTTTCATCGACGAGGTCGTTGACAGCTATGCCAATGGCATTGTACTGGGCGTCAAGCTTACACAACTTTTGGGGCAACTGTTTCTGGCGAGGTTTGACTATCTCGCCATGCGGTGTTTCGACATACTCCAAGACCCCGAAAAACACGGTTATTGGCAGGCTCGCTACGTCACGGACATGCTCCTCACATGCCGCTCGGAGCAGCAAGCTATCGTTTTAAATGTGGGGGGGGGTAAAATCCCTCAATGAGCGCTTCGACCGTTTTTGCCGCGAAGGGCTCAAACATTATTATAGATTCATGGACAACCTCTTCGTCATGCATGAAGATAAGGTCTTCTTACGCCTTATGGCGGAGCTTGCAGTCATGCACTTGGCTAGAGACTGGAAGCTGAGCATCAATAAGAGTTGGAATATTCATCGTACATGTGACGGCATAGACTTCTGTGGACAGAAAATCTTTGCCGACCATGCTCTTTTGCGCAAGCGCACCAAGCAGGCACTCTGTGCCCAGGTTGCAAGATTGCGCAAACGTGGACTTAGCGAAGAACAGATCCGGCGCAAGGCAGCATCCAGGCTTGGCCTAGCCAAACACGCAGATACAAAAAACTTATTAAATAAAATCGGTATGAAAAAGTATGGTCAGATTGTGAAGGCTCGCAAGGGAGAGGTTCCCTTCGAGGGCATGAGCATGGCACAGAAGAAGCATCCAGGCGATATCCTGTGCCACAACATTGAGGACTATGACAAGTTCCTCATCCTCATAGAGGATTACAAGATAGATAAGTCGAGAGTCGACTTCAAGATGGAGCAGGTTGAAGAAGTTGATGACCAGGGCGTCAAGCACATAGTCACCAAGAAGGTGCCTAAGGACCGCCTCGCCATCCGCTTCCGTTTCATCGATCACGTCCGGAAGACAGGACAACTCGATGAACATGGCGATGAGATTGAGGAGCCGGTTTGGCAACCTGAGTCGTGGTGGCTCTTTACTGGGTCAGATATTCTGGTTGACCAGGCACGCAAGGAGTGGGAACTGCTGGAAAAGGGCTTCTACACCGTTGCAGCGGAACTCACCAACAAGTTTGGCAAGAAATTTTATAAGTTTATCTAGATGCACAAGAAATTTTATCTTTGCCGTATGTCATACTTGAGATATGACAGCAAGCATTTTCTTCTGTACTTGAGTGAGCAGAAAGTAGAAAACTATCACCCAGACGCCACCATGTCGGAGTCTGATGGCGATAGTAAGACAGTGACAGCATACAGCTACGAGGGCACAGAGATTGACGGCTCCACTAAGATTGAGGCTGAGTCGGCAAGCTATCGCGAGTTCGTGAATGGTCTGGTTCGTACTAAGTACAGCCAGAGCGATGTCGAAGCCATCCTGTGCAACCATGGTGATGGCAACAAGGAGCACGAAACAGAGTACCAGGTATTCCAGGAGTGGAGAGAGCAGGCTAAGCAGATGGCCAGAGAGTTACTCGACCGGGATATCTCATAGTTATCAGATACGGCAGGAGGGAAATCGTTCTTCCTGCCGTATTTTTATATTTCTTATATTATATGTACCTTTGTGCCAGAAAAAATTAGGTACAGATATGCAGAGAAATACCAAGGATTGGATACACTACAGCTCTGCTGGCATAGTTCTGCTTGCTGGCATTGTGCTCGTGTACATCAGCTTTTTTATGTCCCACGACGTCACGTCTAACGTCTTGTGGTACTTTGGGCAGAGTCTGGTTTACGTGGCAACCGTCTTTGGTTTCGCACTGACTTTTGACACCAGAGTTAAAGACATTATCAATAAATATTTCAACAACAAAAATGGCACGCAAGATTAAGAAAATTTTCGTTCATTGTACAGCAAGCCGACAGTCATGGTCTGTCGATGCCTTGCTCAAGGAGTTTAGAGACAAAGGCTGGCATTATCCAGGCTACCACTGGGTCGTAACCGTTGATGGCAAGTACACGCAGCTCATGACAGAAGACCTGCCGTCCAATGGAGTTAAAGGTCACAATTACGATTCCGTCAACGTGGCATACATGGGTGGAATATCCCGCACTGGCAAGGCTATCGACAACCGCACGGAGGCACAGAAACAAGGTTTGCGTGAGTTGCTCAAGGAATTGAGAAACCGCTACCCTGAAGCCAAGATCATGGGACATCGTGACATCTCGCCTGACAAGAACCACAATGGAGTGGTCGATCCATGGGAGCGCATCAAGGAGTGTCCTTGCTTCGACGCAATTCCGGAATATGCCGACATTTAACATCAAGGATTATGCAGAAACATCTCAAGTCAATCATCATGGCCATATCGGTGATATTGGTCATCATCGCCTGTTTCTGGGTTTTTGACCATCGACAGCAGCGAGCGGAGCAGGAACTGAGAGAACAGCTCAATGGGCTGAAACTTCAGTATGCTCCAGCCGAGCGAGACACCATCCGAGACTCGCTCACGGTCATCACGCAGCAGGTGCTGCAGATGCCGGCTGAGGAGTACAAAATTCAGGCCTACGACCGCCAACTGCTCCATGACCTGGACATTCGTCTTGGCCAGGTCTTGGCAGATCAGCGCACGAGTCTGAGTACTGCTGATACGGTCAAGACTGACCGCAGCGACTCGGTCTATACCTACAGCGACCGATGGCTCAGTTTCCGTCTCAATACGGCGGACTCCATCTTGACATACAAGGCGAGAGACAGCCTCCAGACCATCGTCTACAGGCAGTACAAGCACAGATTCCTCTGGTGGCGGTGGGGCACCAAAGGCTATGATGTCAAGGTCATCAACTTCAATCCCCATTCCAACATATTATATAACAGCTATATACAAGTCACCCGATAATGGCAAGACAAGAGGTATATACAACAGTCATCAAGCTCAACTCTGAGGAGGCGAAGAACCGACTCAAAGAGTTAGAGGACAGAGTCGCTCGTCTGAAGAAGGCAAAACAGGATGCCTTCTCGACGGGCGATTCCCGTTTAGGCGCATCCCTCGCCAAGGATTTGAAGGCCGCAGAGCGAGAGATGAAGCAATTCAAGAACTCGACAATGAGCGTCAAGGAGACACTCGACAACCTGTCTAGTGCAAGCCTCGGACAGCTGGAGAAGGCTGCTAGACATCTGAAGGGGCAGATGAAGGCAGCGTCAGATCCTTCAGACTTCGCCAAGCTGGATGCACAACTCTCAAAGGTCAAGGAGCAGATGCTTGCCCTGAAGGGCGCAACACGCAAGGCTGATGAGGAAGCGAGACGCATGACCGCAACGGTGTCAAACCTGAAACATGCTTCACTCAATGACCTCAACTTCACAGCTTCCAAGCTACGTAGTCAGATGGCTGACTACGACCCGACATCTACCATGTACGCCTCCAGAGCTTCGCAGCTGAAACTTGTGGAGGCAGAGCTGGAACGCATCCGACAGAGCGAGCAGAAGGTGGTCACCCTCATGCAGCATTATGACAAGGAGATTGACCGCACAAATGTGGACATCAAGGAGACCAAGCGGCAGATGCAGCTGGTCAATAACACCATGTCCAACCTCAAAACCTCCTCCATCCGTGACCTGGAGTACTCCATCAAGGCACTGAACCAGCAGATGCATGGCATGGAGCGTGGTACCGAGCAGTTCAAGCAGATGGAGCTGAAGGCGAAGCAGCTGAAGGCTGAACTGCAGGCAGTCAGAGCCGAAGGCGTAGCTCAAGAGTCCTGGATCAAGCGCTCTGCGGACTGGTCCAACCGCATGCAGGGCATCGCCCTGGGAGTCGTCGCTGCAATCTCCGGCATCACCTTCACAGTCAAGAAGTGTGTAGAGGAGTATGCTAAGATGGACGATGAGATGACCAACGTCCGAAAATATACCGGGCAGGCAGCCGAAGAGGTTGAGCGCATGAACGAGGACTTCAAAAAGATGGACACCCGAACCCCTCGACAGAAACTCAACCAGTTAGCCGAAGATGCCGGAAGACTCGGCATCACTTCGACTGCAGCAGTTGAGGAGTTCGTAGATGGAGCCGATAAAATCAATGTCGCCCTCGGTGATGACCTCGGCGATAAAGCAGTCTCTCAAATCGGTAAACTCGCCCAGATGTTCGGCGAAGACAAAACCAAGGGTCTGCGAGGCGCCATGTTGGCAACAGGTTCTGCAGTCAATGAGTTGGCGCAGAATTCTTCTGCCTCTGCCGGTTATCTCGTTGACTTCACTGCCCGTGTAGCAGGTGTCGGCAAGCAGGCAGGCTTTACACAGGCTCAGATCATGGGTCTCGCTTCTGTCCTTGACCAGAACATGCAGCAAGACGAGACTGCTGCAACCGCAGTTCAGAACCTCCTCGCTAAGATGTTCCAGGACTCCTCAAAGTTTGCAAAGATTGCTGGACTCAATGTCAAGGACTTCGCCAAGACTTTGAAGGAGGATGCCAACGGCGCACTTCTCCAGTTTTTGGCAGCCATGAGAGCCAAGGGCGGTTTTGCCGACCTTGCACCAATGTTCGAGGAAATGAAGATGGATGGATCCAGGGCTACTGGAGTCCTCACCGTCCTCGCAGACAAGCTCGATGACATCAAGACTGCCCAGAACCTGGCAAACGAAGCCTATTCCGAAGGCACATCCGTCCTCAATGAGTTCGAGACACAGAACGAGAGTGTACAGGCTCAACTTGACAAAGCGAGCAAGAAGTTCCTGGATCTCTCCATAGAACTGGGCCAGAAACTCTATCCTGCAGCACGATATTGCATATCTGCTGCCAGTCTCGGAGTTCGGGCACTCTCAACCCTCGTTGATTTCGTCAAAGATTATTGGCGCATATTAATTGTGCTGACAGCTGCCATCGTCACCTATACTGCAGTATCTAAGGCCAAGTTGATCGCAGAGAAGGCGCAAATGGCATGGCTCAACATCATGATTCTACGCGAAAAGGCGCATCTCGTCCTTGTAGGTCTTAAGACATCTGCTCTCAAGACCATGGCAATCGTTCAGATGGCACTGACACGTGAGATAAAACTGACCACTGCTGCGCAGATGTTATGGAATAAGGTGTTGTTGGCCAACCCGATCACTGCCGTGATTGCTGTTGTCGTAGGTCTCACAGCAGCTATCGTTACCTTATCCAAGGAGACGAGCACCGCTGAGCAGGCTCAGCGAGACTACAATGATGCCGTGACTGAAGCCAACAAGCAGGCTGCAGACGAGGAGGCAGCCATCATGCGCCTCGTCTCTACTATCCAGTCCAACACCAGTGCAGAGGTAGACCGCAAGGCAGCCCTGGAGGAACTCAACGGCAAGCTGATGCGTGAACACCTCGGCAACATCACCGAGGAAGCAGTGCGCACAGGTCAGGCAACAAGGCAGATCCAGTCCTACATCGACATGATGAAAAAGAAGATCGTCATCGATGGCTTGCAGAAGAAACTGGCTGAGTCAATAGCTAAGCAGGCTGAAAATGAAGACTTGCTTAGCGAAGCAGACAACGACAAGCGTGGTTTTTGGGCAAAAGTTTGGGGACGTATTAATCCATTTGCAGGTAGAAAAACAAAGATGCTAAACTTAGCATCTGATAACAGAGAAGCGTTCAGGGAGACTGTAAACCATGAAATTGAGAGAGAGAGGCAATACCAGCAGAAGCTCATCGATAAGATTAAACAGCTGGAGTCCCAGCACTTCGAAATCAATGATCCGGAACCATGGCGCAACAATGGCTTCAATGGCAAGGGCAATGATGGTACCATCATTAAGCAGCAGAGAGCAACCGGCACTCATCAAGCTTCTGAAAAAGAGCGCAAGGCTCGTGTCAAGGCAGAGAAGGCAGCTGCAGCCGAGGCTCGTAAGCGCCAGGCAGAAGCCAAGCGCAAGCAGAAGCAGGCAGCCGATAGCATCAAGGCTGAGACCAACGAACTGATGGCAGACAACGCCAAAGCCTATGCAGAAGGCAAGAAAACCTATCAGCAGTTCATCGATGACAGACAGAGCATCCAAATTAAGGGTTTTGCCAAGCTGAAGCAGTTGTATGGTGCTGAGAGCAATGAGTACAAGCAGTTACTTGACAACCAGGTCAATGTTGTCAAGCAGCATGATGCTGCCATCCAGAAGATGAATGAGCAGACCATTGAGCGTGAACGCCTCCAGAAGGAGGCTAGCATCAAAGCTCAGTACAATGATGCCAGTTCAGCTATCTATCAGAATGATACCGCTCTCAATGAAGCCATCTATCAGAATGATGCAGATGCCATGCAAAAGCGCCTTGCACTCTACAATGAGGGCAGCGAGGAGTGGCTGGATCTGAAGGCTGAGATGGAACAGGCTGAGCTCGACCACCAGCTGCAGATGCAGGAGTCATACCAGAACCAGCTGCGTGAACTCCGTCAGCAGTTCGGTAAGCAAGACTTGCAGGCTCAGAAGACCATGTACCTCAATGGCCTTGACAATCTCTACAAGCAGGGATTGATCAAGGAGGAGGAATATCAGCAGATGAAGTTGGAGATAACCAAGCAGTTCGCGGCCCAAAGAGCGCAGATTGATGCTGATGACCATGGAGCCGGTAGCGCTCAAATAAAAATCAATGATAAGTCATCTGAGATGGTCAACAGCGCCAGGGCTGCAGCAGGGGAGTCCCAGTCGACCGGCAATGCAACTCTGGGTGGATACTTCTCCTCACAAGTTGAGAACTATCAGAACACCATGGAGAAGTTGAAGGAGTTGTATGGCAACGACAAGCAGAACCATGCTGCATACATGCAGGCAAAGGCGCAAGTCACCTCAGATTACCTCAATGACCTGGTTGAAAAGACAGCTGTTGTTTATAATGGTATCAACGGTATTCTATCTGCGTCATCGTCATATGCTCAGGCATGCTCTGACCTTGAGCAGGCGAAAATCTCCAAGAACTACGAGAAGCAGATTGCTGCAGCTGGCAACAATTCGAAGAAAAAGAAAAAGTTGGAGGAGAAGAGAGACAAAGAACTGGCTGCAGCGAAGTCAAAGGCTAACAAAAAAGCCATGAAGATAGAAATTGCGCAGGCGATAGCATCTACAGCAATGTCTGCTATCAATGCCTATGCATCTGCTGCAGCTATACCAACAATAGGTTGGACATTAGCTCCTATAGCAGCAGGTATGGCCACAGCTGCAGGTATGATACAGCTTGCGGCTATCAAGAAGCAGCACCAGGCAGAGGCTGCAGGTTACTACGAGGGTGGTTACACCGGTGGCAACCGCTACAGAAAGGAAGCAGGTGTCGTACATGAAGGCGAGTTCGTGGCTAATCACAATGCCGTCAACAACTCATCCATCCGTCCAGCTCTTGATCTCATCGATAGGGCACAGCGCTCCAATACTGTCGGCTCGCTGACCGCTGATGATATCACACGTTCTCTGGGACAGAGTAGCAGTACCGTGGTGGCTCCTGTTGTCAATGTTAACAATGACAACACCGAGGTACGCCAGTCCCTCGATGGTGTCAATGCAGCCGTCAGCCGTCTGACACAGACGCTTGACGATGGCATTGAGGTCGAGGTTCCGATATCTGGCCGTAGAGGTCTGCACCGCAGACTGCAGGATTATCAGCGCATTTTAAACAATAAGTAGTGGAATATGATAACATGCATCATCAATGGCCATAAGGCCTATCCCATTTCTACATCATCCATCAAGGTGACATACGCAAACCAGTATGTCACCGATGATGGTGAGTACACCTATGACATCACCTTCCCCATGAATATCCTGGAGAACCGTGTCATATTTAAGAATGTCTCGCGACTGGAGGTCAAGAAGAACATCGCCAAATACGATGACTGCAAACTGTTCTGTAACAGCCAGCTCATCATGAGTGGTGTCGGTACCATACTCTCCGTGAATGAGAGAGAAATCAAACTGCAGATAGTCGGAGGCAAGTCCCGCATCAAGTTCAACGACCGCATGACCAAGCACTACATCGATGAGATTCCGTTTGGCACAGCTGACAAGCCCGGTTATACAGTTGATAAGGGCTATTCTCAAGGATGGAAAGGTTTTCCGAAGATTAATGACATCTATAGATTGGATGATGATAAATCGAAGTTCCTGGGAGTAGAGGGTAAATGGTGTTTTGTTCCTGTACGGGACGAAACAAATGATATGATTGCCAATTTTGTTGGAGTAGCTAAAACGAAAGCATTTATTGGCTACAATGCACCATTTATCATGAACCTGGCTGTTCAGCCAAACTTAATGTATATCTTCCGTAAAGTGGTAGAATATGAGGGATATACGCTCAAGCGCAACGACTTCGACTGCAAGCCGTGGAACCTCCTGTATATCGCATCGGCCTACAAGACTCGTGAGCTGCGAAGGGCACTTCCTCATTGGTCGAGCTATACTTTTATAGAGGAATTCCGAAAGCTTTTCAATGCCACAATTGTTTTTGATGATATGCAAAAAACTTGTTCTGTTATCAAAAAATCAGAGCTGACAACCGCAGATTCCGTAGCGATTGAGACTCTGGACGAATACACAACGGACTACGACGAAGACGGATCCTTCTCCACGTCATCTACAGCAAATCTGGAGTATAATCTGGGTGATTCTGCAAACAGAGATAACTATGAAGTTATTTCAAAAAAAGTCTTCGAGAATTTTAAAATAGTCCATAGTACAGGTACCTGGGACCCGCAAAATCAGTTCCAAGGGACAACACAGTCATGGTCTGAAAAACAAAAAAGACAGACCATCATTGAGTGTAATGGTAGTTACTACATATATGTAGAGAATGAGGGCGGTTCGAAAACATGGCAGCTGGCAGGCGTATGGTCACCATTAATCAGAGACAGTTCTTCGGATGATTATGTCGATCTGAACATATCTCCTGCAGCACAAGTTGTAGAAGATATCAATTTCAAAACAGCAATCATAGGCGAAGATAATTACTTCGAGAAGCGATGCCTTCTTTCATTACCTAATGATAAGGAGCCGGATTCAAAGGAGTGCGATGTTGATGATGACGGCTACAGCTACACATCCGTACAGGATGCGATAGATGATGAGTCAACACTCGACAAATCCGAAGATGATCAGGAATGCATGAATATATTCTTCATTATTCCAGGGGAAGTACAAGATGATAACAAATTTAGTTGGGTTAGAGCGAAGTCTAGGTGGCCAAAATTCAAAACCGACTACCGAATAAATAAAGAATATTGTGGTAGTACCGAAGGAGGGTTTGGTGGAAACGGAGGAGGTACCTTTAAAGAAAAGTATCCTTACTCTCTGTCGATTTGTACGAAATCTACTAATGATGTTGTAACTCTGGGCTGCTTACATGATAATGGTCTAAGATTAGACAATAAAAACTGCATGGAGGCCAAGTTTAAGTCAGATGACATACCGGATCCATCCAAGATATACATCATCCGCAACAAGAAATATGTGTGCGAGAAGATAGAGATGGAAGTCAAGGACGATGCCATCGAGCCAGTTTACACGGGATATTTTTATATGCTATCATAATATATATAATAAGGTGGGGAGCACTCAGCCCTCCACCTTATATATATTATAATATACCCTGATAGTTTTTGATATACTCATTCGCCTTCTGTATATCCTTTGGTGTGTATATATCTGTGATGAGTATGGATGAGTGTCTCGCCTGGTCTCTGACCGACAAGACATCGGCATTGGCCCGCAGCATATTGGTGATGCCTGTGTCTTTCAAGCTGTAGAACTTGAACCGAGGTGAGAGCTTCAGTTCCTTCCTCAGGACCCGAGTCCAGTAGTCTCTGAACATTTTCTCATTCTTTCTTTCAGATCCAGGCATGAATCCGTCAGAAAAGAGGTAGTCCTGCCCTGGGTGTGAGAAGATGTTGAGTTCCAGCATCAGCTTGATGACATGAGTCGGCAACGTAATCACGGCATCATTGCCATTTTTAGTGTTCTCACCATGCAGAGTGAGTGTCTGAGTCTTTACATGAATATCGCAGATTCTGAGATATGACATCTCTCGAGGGCGGATGAAGAGGTAGTGGATAATCTCACACGCCAGCAGATAGTGCCTGTTATGCTCTATCAGATAATCTCTGATGAGCTGCATAGTGCAATCCGGTATGACATCTCTGCTTTTCTTCTGCCTGGACTTGATACGTTCCAAACCTTCTGTTGGGTTCTTGGGTATATAGCCTCGAGCCAACAGATAAGCTGAGAAGCTCTTAGCCCAGGCAAGATAGTTATTGCGGGTCAGTACAGTATTGTTCCGGTCGATGAAAATGTAATCCAGAAACTTGCTCACATTACTTTTGTCCCATTGGTAGGAGTAGTTGAGAGTTATTCTTTTCTCTTGCTTCCATTTTTCCAGGATTCTGAGACGACTGCTATAGTCGACATAAGTCTCCTCACGCATACTACCCTCGTTGCACATTTTGGCCAGATAAGACTTATACCTGTCGAGAACGTCATCCCATTTTGTATATTCCAGGGGCTGCAGCTCCTCAATCCAAGGATTCCATCCTGCTATAAGTTTCTCGGTGAGTTTTTTAATAACCTGGTCGGCATAGACACGTTGGTTCCGCTTGCCCTTGACATGGTCAAGCATAATTTTTTTCTTTCTCATGCGGTTGACTCCTGGATCAAACGCCAAGAAGGAGATATAACATTCTGATTTCTGATGCAAAACTGGAGGTTTCCAGCCAATGACACTGCTAAGAATTGTGTCATTCGAATTTGGAGCATAATTTTTTTTAGCCATATCTTAATTTTTTTCAGATACAGCCTATTATTTATAATTTGTATAGGAATGATACCGAAATTGTACCGACCATTTTGACCACGACCAAGGCAAATCCTCAGTGTTTACGGCACATCTGACGGCTTTTGGTCGGGATTACTGGATAGTATTGACTCCATTCCCTTCCTATAACTTATTGATAATCAATATGCGATATCTGATGCTTTTGACATTATATACCGATTTTTTCGCTCCCTTATTTCAGGTGCAAATGCCTGCATATTAGTCAGTTGCTACATGAAATAAGAGGGTGGAAAAGTCTTTTTTATTGCTGTACGTAGTTCTTTGTGAGAAGTTGAACTTGGTCACGCAGCCATCGGATCTGCTCTGCCTGTTGGTCGAGCATCGCCTTTTGGTTGTTAATGACACCCATCAATACATCAGGGCTACTGTTTATGTTGACAGTTGAGTTGCTGATGTGATGCACATTCGTATTCTCTAACTTTTTATCATCATACTCTTCATTTGAGAGGAAGAAGTCCTCTATTGGAACCTCAAAATATTCCGATAACCTTTCAAGGTATCGAGAGTCAATGTAAGTTCGACCCTTGAAGTAGCTCGTTGATATGTGTGAACTCTGACCGAAGACAAAAGCCACCATTTCACCGACTGTTTTTTTCTGCTCCTTGAGCAGCCGATTCACTAAATCTCCGTTAAACATAACCTAATATCATTAAATGTAAGTTAAATAACACCGCAAAAATAGGATTTCTTTCCTAAAACCGCGGAGTTTTCGATAATTCTTCTTATATTTGCCCACAAATTTAGCAACAAAATTCGAGATATGCAAGAAAAAGAAGTTAAAAATGGAGCATTAACTATTGAAGGTTATTATGCGACTCTCTCCAAAAAAGAGAAGAGTCAGCTCATTCAGTTTCTCATGAATAAGTATGGCTTCTGCTACAATACTGTACAACAAAAGTTGTCGGGCAGGACCAAGTTCAATCCAAGAGATCTCTTGGTAGTACAAACAGTTATAAATCAAAGCTTATGGAAAAGCAAGTAGAATTTTTCGTGTCTCCACTTGGAGTAGTGTGTTATTATGGCCATGATGGCAAGGTGCTCAGCTACAATACAGAGCACCCGGATATCATTAACCACTTGGCTGAGTTGATAAGTCGGCTTTACCCAGAGGCGTATAAGCACCTGGCAGACTTATACGCCAAGAGTAAGCCAAACAAACTTTATTTCAAGTATCTAATTACAGATCGTTTTATCCGTTGCAACCTGGGTTCCAACGATACACTTTGTTTCGATGTCGATGGAACCATTCTGCACCTGGAGAAAGTCGATTGCCCTCTCAGGGGTATATGTCCTAGAGAGAACATAGTCTGCCTCCCAAAGCTGAAGACTCCGTTCTTCCCTAAAGAGCTTGAGGTAGCGAAGTATTTTGCACAGGGTTATGTTGCTAGAGAGATAGCCCAGATTCTTGGCAAATCCAAGAACACGGTGTCTGCACAGCTTCGCAAAATGACCAAGCGACTGGGGCTGCAGTCAACGAGAGACATCATCAAGGTAGTTCATCAGTTGAACCTATGATTTGCCATCGATGCCGCTACAAGCGCAACTGCATCAATGGCTCCTGGTGCAGTTGCTTTAGAATTTATGTGGAGTATAAATTTATTGTTTTATGCATATTCTATGAGCAGTAAAGATATAAAAGCCAAAATTATATTATTAATCTCTAGATTCGCAACATTAGAGAATAAAGATTTTTATGTGCAGAATGATTATGGCATTTTAGCAATGTCTGCAGGTATCAAAATTGGATCCAATATCCAAATCAGTCAGATTACCATGGTTTGATATAGAAATATGAAAAAGAAGAAGAAACAAGCCAAGATATTCGTAGAGTGTCACAATACATGTGCCCGCAGCAGTGGCAGAACCTGCAAGTACTGGGGGTGTTCACACCGCAAGCTGTACAGCGAATGTGACGGATATGAGAGGTATGTTCTATGGCCAAATCCAAGTGTTCATTTTATAAGCCGAAGTTATGAGGAATAGAATTAAGTTTTGGAGTGACCGCGAGATTAGAGCGGCATTCGACAAGCGGGGGGGCAAATATAAGGGCATCCTCCAGCAGTTGATGATGGAGCGAGACTACGCCTATAAGCGTCAGATTCGCTACTTTGTCAATGAAGACATTGATAAGTTCATGCGCAAATTATCTTAGTACTTTCTGTTTAGGTAGTTCTGAGTTAATTTTGCAGCACTAAATATAAAGATATGATTAAACAAGAGATAGTAGATCGCATTATTAGTGATGTCTCCATTCTGGATGTAGCCCA
>OGHM01000642.1_pt1 | contig 17914 bp, 13 predicted proteins | sample 1571531 | NCBI WGS metagenome assembly OGHM01 (sample SAMEA2582031, study PRJEB24529) | metagenome | biome: Human gut stool | place: China | collected 2011 | reverse complement strand
TGAAGTCGTAACAAGGTAACCGTAGGGGAACCTGCGGTTGGATCACCTCCTTACCAAAAACGAGAGACAATAAGTGTCCACACAGATTGATTGATATATTGTAGAAAATGAATGAAGAGAGAAAAGTGCGTAAGCAAAATGTAAGATAGAGTATCTTTATTTGTTGTCCCCATCGTCTAGAGGCCTAGGACATCGCCCTTTCACGGCGGTAACCGGGGTTCGAATCCCCGTGGGGACGCCAAATAAAGATAACTTTATTATCTTCTGTTCTTTAACAACCAGGAAACAAGCTGAAAAACTGAAGAGACTTTCAAGTCCTTTATAAGGATAAGAAAAAGTCTGAGTAAGAAGAAAATCTTGATTGAACAAAAGCAATCAAGTGTTTAGTTGAAAACACAACATCAAGAATTTTTGAGGTTGTATAGTTAAGTGACTAAGCGTACAAGGTGGATGCCTTGGCAATCAGAGGCGAGGAAGGACGTGCTAATCTGCGAAAAGCTTGGATGAGTCGATAAGAGGCGTTTAATCCAAGATGTCCGAATGGGGAAACCCAGTAGATGAAGAATCTACTATCACTTACTGAATTCATAGGTAAGTGAGGCAAACCGGGAGAACTGAAACATCTAAGTACCCCGAGGAAAAGAAATCAACCGAGATTTCGTTAGTAGCGGCGAGCGAACGCGAAGGAGCCTGTTAGTGATAATGACAGAGACAGAGGAACAAGCTGGGAAGCTTGGCGATACAGGGTGATAGCCCCGTACTCGAAGTCCAGGTCATGGTACTAAGCTAACGACAAGTAGGGCGGGACACGTGATATCCTGTTTGAAGATGGGGGGACCATCCTCCAAGGCTAAATACTCCTGATTGACCGATAGTGAACCAGTACTGTGAAGGAAAGGCGAAAAGAACCCCGGTGAGGGGAGTGAAATAGAACCTGAAACCTTGTACGTACAAGCAGTGGGAGCCCTTTAAGGGTGACTGCGTACCTTTTGTATAATGGGTCAGCGACTTATATTTTGTAGCGAGGTTAACCGAATAGGGGAGCCGAAGGGAAACCGAGTCTTAACTGGGCGTCTAGTTGCAAGGTATAGACCCGAAACCCGGTGATCTAGCCATGGGCAGGTTGAAGGTTGGGTAACACTAACTGGAGGACCGAACCGACTAATGTTGAAAAATTAGCGGATGACTTGTGGCTGGGGGTGAAAGGCCAATCAAACCGGGAGATAGCTGGTTCTCCCCGAAATCTATTTAGGTAGAGCCTTGAGCGGACACCTTCGGGGGTAGAGCACTGTTTCGGCTAGGGGTCCATCCCGGATTACCAACCCGATGCAAACTACGAATACCGAAGAGTGATACTCAGGAGACACACGGCGGGTGCTAACGTCCGTCGTGGAGAGGGAAACAACCCAGACCGCCAGCTAAGGTCCCAAAGTCTATATTAAGTGGGAAACGAAGTGGGAAGGCTTAGACAGCTAGGATGTTGGCTTAGAAGCAGCCATCATTTAAAGAAAGCGTAATAGCTCACTAGTCGAGTCGGCCTGCGCGGAAGATGTAACGGGGCTCAAATATAGCACCGAAGCTGCGGCATCAGACGAAAGTCTGTTGGGTAGGGGAGCGTTCTGTAAGCGGATGAAGGTGGTTCGAGAGGGCTGCTGGACGTATCAGAAGTGCGAATGCTGACATAAGTAACGATAAAACGGGTGAAAAACCCGTTCGCCGGAAGACCAAGGGTTCCTGTCCAACGTTAATCGGGGCAGGGTGAGTCGGCCCCTAAGGCGAGGCTGAAAAGCGTAGTCGATGGGAAACGGGTTAATATTCCCGTACTTGGATAAACTGCGATGTGGGGACGGAGCAGGTTAGGTTATCGCACTGTTGGATATGTGCGTTTAAGTTGGTAGGTGAGAAGTTTAGGCAAATCCGGACTTCTTTAACACTGAGAGATGATGACGAGGCTCTACGGAGCTGAAGTAACCGATACCACACTTCCAGGAAAAGCCACTAAGCTTCAGGTTTATCTAAACCGTACTGAAAACCGACACAGGTGGTCAGGTAGAGAATACTCAGGCGCTTGAGAGAACTCGGGTGAAGGAACTAGGCAAAATAGCACCGTAACTTCGGGAGAAGGTGCGCCGGCGTAGATTGTAGTCCCTTGCGGGCGAAGGTTGAACCGGTCGAAGATACCAGCTGGCTGCAACTGTTTATTAAAAACACAGCACTCTGCAAACACGAAAGTGGACGTATAGGGTGTGATGCCTGCCCGGTGCTGGAAGGTTAATTGATGGTGTAATCGAAAGAGAAGCTCCTGATCGAAGCCCCAGTAAACGGCGGCCGTAACTATAACGGTCCTAAGGTAGCGAAATTCCTTGTCGGGTAAGTTCCGACCTGCACGAATGGCATAATGATGGCCAGGCTGTCTCCACCCGAGACTCAGTGAAATTGAAATCGCCGTGAAGATGCGGTGTACCCGCGGCTAGACGGAAAGACCCCGTGAACCTTTACTATAGCTTGACACTGAACATTGAATTTTGATGTGTAGGATAGGTGGGAGACTATGAAGTAGTCACGCCAGTGATTATGGAGTCGTCCTTGAAATACCACCCTTTAACGTTTGATGTTCTAACGAAGATTACGAAACGTGGTCTCGGACAGTGTCTGGTGGGTAGTTTGACTGGGGCGGTCTCCTCCCAAAGAGTAACGGAGGAGCACGAAGGTTGGCTAATCCTGGTCGGACATCAGGAGGTTAGTGCAATGGCATAAGCCAGCTTGACTGCGAGCGTGACGGCGCGAGCAGGTGCGAAAGCAGGTCATAGTGATCCGGTGGTTCTGAATGGAAGGGCCATCGCTCAACGGATAAAAGGTACTCCGGGGATAACAGGCTGATACCGCCCAAGAGTTCATATCGACGGCGGTGTTTGGCACCTCGATGTCGGCTCATCACATCCTGGGGCTGAAGTAGGTCCCAAGGGTATGGCTGTTCGCCATTTAAAGTGGTACGCGAGCTGGGTTTAGAACGTCGTGAGACAGTTCGGTCCCTATCTGCCGTGGGCGTTGGAGAATTGATTGGGGCTGCTCCTAGTACGAGAGGACCGGAGTGGACGCACCACTGGTGTTCCGGTTGTGTCGCCAGACGCATTGCCGGGTAGCTAAGTGCGGAAGAGATAAGTGCTGAAAGCATCTAAGCACGAAACTTGCCAAGAGATGAGTTCTCCCAGATTACAAATCTGTAAGGGTTGTTTAAGACTAAGACGTAGATAGGTCTGGTGTGTAAGCGGTGCGAGCCGTTGAGCTAACAGATACTAATTGCCCGAGAGGCTTAACTATACAACGCTCAAGGGTTTTGGGTGTTGTAAGACGAAACTCAGAGAATAAAGAGAAAGTATTGAAGGTTATCAGCTTGTTTGGTTGTGAGCGCTAGAGATAGCGGAGCAGAGAGAAATAGAAAAGTTATGAAAGGAATAATCCTGGCGGCGATAGAGCGGTGGTCCCACCTGACCCCATACCGAACTCAGAAGTGAAACGCCGATGCGCCGATGGTAGTGTGGGGTTTCCCCATGTGAGAGTAGGACACCGCCAGGTACTGAATATAGAACCCCGAGCTGAAGAGCTTGGGGTTTTTTGTTTTATATAAAACATTAGAATTCATATATAAATGAGTCTAATAATGATAAAATCTTCGCCTATTTCTAGATAGCAATAATTATGAAAAAACAGATAAGTAAGATCTTTTCCAGTGATGGCGAATTGAGTAAGAATATCAAAGGATTTAAGCCACGAGCAGAACAGCTCGAAATGGCTCAATCAGTAGGATATGCTATTCAAAATAAGCGCCCTCTTGTTGTAGAAGCTGGAACGGGTACTGGAAAGACTTTTGCTTATTTAGCTCCGGCACTTATTGCAGGAAAGAAAACGATTATTTCAACCGGCTCTAAAAATCTACAAGATCAACTGTTTTCAAGAGATCTACCTGCCATAAAAAAAGCCTTAAATTATTCTGGAAAAATTGCATTATTGAAAGGGCGATCTAATTACTTATGTTTGGAACGACTGGATCAAGTAATTGCTCAAGGTGTGCTTGGGGATAAATCTGTTTTAGCCGATTTAAGTAAAGTAAGAAAATGGAATAATGCGACGAAAACAGGTGATTTAACCGAATGTATTGAATTGGCTGAAGATAGCCCAATTTTGCCTCAATTGACGAGCACGGCAGAAAGTTGTTTAGGAACAGATTGTCCTAACTATGCTGAATGCTATGTTGCACAAGCTCGTAAAAAAGCACTAAATGCGGATCTTGTCGTAGTTAATCATCATCTTTTCTTTGCTGATATGGCGGTAAAAGAAAGTGGCTTTGGTGAGCTTATTCCCAATGCAGAAGTCATCATCTTTGACGAAGCACATCAACTTCCCGATATTGCAAGCCAGTATTTTGGTCAATCATTAACTTCTCGTCAGCTATTTGATTTATGCAAAGATATCAATATTGTTTATCGAACAGAATTGAAAGATATGCCGCAGCTTGGCACTACTGTAGATACATTGCTTAAAGTTATTCAAGATTTCCGTCTTCTTCTTGGGGAAGGAAATCAGCGAGGAAACTGGCGTGAGCTATTTAAGCAAAGTGCGGTCAGAAAATCGGTTGAATTATTGCAAGAAAAAATAGAGTTTCTTTCTGAAGTTATCAAGATTGCATTAGGTCGCTCTCAGACTTTGGATAGTATTTTTGAACGCACTGAAAGTATCAAGAATCAATTAATTCGTCTTTGTGATACGGCCATTGTTGGCTATTGTTATTGGTACGAAAGTATGGGGCGACAATTTGGTTTGCATATTACACCACTTACTGTCGCAGATAAATTTGGCGAACAGCTAAATAATAAAGAAGCAGCTTGGATTTTCACATCAGCCACTCTTGAAGTTGGCGGCACTTTTAATCATTTCTGTCAGCGACTTGGTATTGAGCAAGCAGAACAAAAAATTCTTCACAGTCCTTTTGATTATCCTAATCAATCGCTACTTTGTGTACCACGTTATTTACCGGCAACAAATCAAAATAATACGTTGCAATCTCTTGGTGACGTGTTGTTGCCTATCATTGAAGCGAATAAAGGGCGATGCTTTGTGCTTTGTACTTCCTATTTAATGATGAGAGGCTTGGCAGAGTATTTTAGAGAAAATAGTGAGCTTTCTATCTTATTACAAGGTGAAATGCCTAAAGCAAAATTACTCGAACAATTTATTCATGAAATCCATAGTGTGCTAGTTGCTACTTCTAGCTTTTGGGAGGGCGTGGATGTCCGTGGTGATGCACTTTCCTTAGTCATTATTGATAAATTGCCTTTTACTGCACCAGATGAACCTTTACTAAAAGCACGTATTGAAGATTGCCGATTACAAGGAGGCGATCCATTTAATGATATACAGATCCCTGAAGCGGTTATTACGCTGAAACAAGGTGTAGGACGCCTAATTCGAGATGTAACAGATCGTGGTGCGGTAATTATTTGTGATAATCGTCTTGTTATGCGAAATTACGGCGAAACCTTTCTAAAAAGTTTACCTAATTCAACCCGTACCCGAGATCTCAACAAAGTGGTACAATTCTTACAAAATGAGAAAATGGATTAATAATGAAAAATATCACTTTATTAGCGCTTGATACTTCAACAGAGGCCTGTTCTGTTGCACTTTGGCATAAAGGCGAAAAAACATATTTAGATGAATTAGCGCAACGTACACACACAAAACGTATTCTTCCAATGGTTGATGAGTTACTTGCTAATTCAGGTATCAATTTGAAGCAAGTAGATGCGTTAGCATTTGGACGCGGTCCTGGTAGTTTTACGGGTGTCCGTGTCGGCGCAGGGATTGCTCAAGGGCTTGCATTTGGTGCTGATTTACCTGTTATTGCGGTATCAAATTTAACAGCAATGGCTCAGGCTGCATTTGAATTACATCAAGCTGAAAATGTGGCAGCTGCCATTGATGCGAGAATGAATGAAGTTTATGTTTCTCAAGTAAAACGAGAAAAAGTGCGGTCAGAATTGGGTGAGTTTTTCCAATGGAATCCTGTTATAGAAGAACAAGTTTGCCAACCTGAAAAAGTGCTTGAACAGCTTTCAGATTTAACCGCCTATCGAGTCGGAACAGGTTGGGGAGCGTATCCTCAATTTAAAGACAATGGTTTAGAAGGGAGTGATATTATTTTACCTTCTGCACAATATATGCTTGAGCTTGCTTTAACAGATTATGCTCAGAATAAAATCATATCCGCCTTAGATATTGAACCGGTTTATTTGCGTAATGAAGTAACTTGGAAAAAATTACCTGGGCGTGAATAATTTTCAAAAAGGAGTTGAAGATGAATAAAAAAACGATCTTAGTTTTTACCGCACTTTCGGCCACACTAGTGGGATGTGTCAATGCACCGAAAGGGCTGGAAAAAGAGCAGTTTACTTTAAAATCATTATCTTCAATTCAACCGAGCGATTATAGCTGTCAGTGCAAATCAATTCGTTTAGGCGGAAAAGTATTAACAGCACAAGCCTTGCCAAATAAAACTAAAATTGAAGTATTAAGCTATCCAGTTTATTCAACCTCAGCAAAACCTATGATTGATGAACAGCCTAATGGACGTTTTATCACTTATCTTGATGGTTTTCTGGAGCCTGAAAGTTTAAAAGACCAATTTATTACAATTGGCGGCACCTTACTGAAAACAGAACAAGGCAAGGTTGATCAGGCAAGCTACACTTACCCCGTAATTCAAACCAATCATTATCGTATCTGGAAACTTTCTCAAAGCTATTATTATCCAGACGATATGTGGGATGATTGGGGCTTTTTCGGTAGAAGACCATATGATTGGTATGGCGAGCCTGAAATTCGCTATTATCTCTATTAACTACATGATAAAATTAAGAAAATTTTCCAAAGAATAAGGATAAAAAATGGAAAAAGTTTGGTTTCAAAATTATCCAGAAGGTTCACCAACTACGCTGGATACCTCAAAATATGATTCGATTCTCGATATTTTAGATAAAGCAATTCGTGAGCATCCAGACCGTCCTGCTTATATCAATATGGGACAAGTGCTAACTTTTCGTAAATTAGAAGAGCGAAGCCGTGCATTTGCTGCATATTTACAAAATGAATTGAAATTAAAACGTGGTGATCGTGTTGCTCTCATGATGCCGAATTTATTGCAATATCCTATAGCGCTGTTCGGTATCTTACGTGCGGGCTTAGTTGTGGTAAATGTGAATCCACTATATACCCCTCGAGAATTAGAACATCAGTTACAAGATAGCGGTGCAACGGCGATTGTTGTTGTTTCAAACTTCGCCTCAACCTTAGAAAAAATCGTGTTTAATACTAAAGTGAAACACGTAATTTTGACAAGAATGGGTGACCAGCTTTCTTTTGGTAAGCGTAATTTGGTTAATTTTGTCATGAAATATGTCAAAAAGTTAGTGCCAAAATATAAATTACCGAATGCCGTCACTTTTCGAGAGGTATTGAGTATAGGCAAATTCCGTCAATATGTTCGTCCGCAAATTGATCGAGAAGATTTAGCTTTCTTACAATATACAGGTGGTACAACTGGAGTTGCCAAAGGCGCAATGCTGACACACGGCAGTATTATTACCAATATTTTCCAAGCTAAGTGGATTGCAGAGCCATTTATTGGCGATCATGCTAAACAACGTGTTGCCGTACTAGCTTTACCGCTTTATCATGTTTTTGCCTTAACGGTAAACTGTTTACTCTTCTTAGAGCTTGGCGTTACCGCGCTCTTAATTACGAACCCTCGTGATATTGATGGCTTTGTTAAAGAGCTCAAAAAATACCGCTTTGAAGCGATTACAGGGGTAAATACCTTATTTAATGCGCTACTTAATAATGAAAATTTCAAAGAAGTGGATTTTTCACGATTAAAACTATCTGTTGGCGGTGGTATGGCGATTCAACAATCGGTCGCAACACGTTGGCATGATTTAACTGGCTGTAACATCATTGAAGGTTACGGTATGACAGAATGTTCACCGCTAATTGCTGCTTGTCCGATTAATGTGGTGAAACACAATGGTACAATCGGCGTACCGGTGCCAAATACTGATATTAAAATTATCAAAGATGATGGTTCGGAAGCACAACTTGGTGAAGTTGGAGAGCTTTGGGTTAAAGGTGAACAAGTCATGCGTGGCTATTGGCAGCGTCCTGAAGCGACGGCTGAAGTGCTTCAAGATGGTTGGATGGCAACGGGTGATATCGTCATTATGGATGAGAGCTATAGTCTCCGTATTGTTGACCGCAAAAAAGACATGATCTTGGTTTCAGGCTTCAACGTTTATCCAAATGAAATCGAAGATGTGGTGATGCTAAATTATAAAGTCGCTGAAGTGGTCGCTATCGGTGTGCCACATGAAGTGTCGGGAGAAACTATCAAAATCTTCGTTGTGAAGAAAGATGATAGCCTCACGCGTGATGAACTACGCCAACATTGTAGACTACATCTCACGGGTTATAAAGTCCCGAAAGATATTGAGTTTCGCGATGAATTACCGAAAAGTAATGTAGGCAAAATTTTACGACGCGTACTGCGTGATGAAGAAATAGTAAAACGCTCACAACATTAATTTAATCAGGGATATGTGTTCATATCCCTGTTTAGTCTTTACCTCTATTTGAAAATACATCCTATTACAATGATAAAAGAATGCCAAAATCAACCGCACTTTACATTAATTCAAAATAATGAAGAACTGGCTCAGGTTTGTCAGTTAGCTCGTCAGCAAAGTGCGGTCGCTTTAGATACCGAATTTATGCGGATATCAACCTATTATCCTAAATTAGGATTAATTCAAATTTATGATGGTGAACGTGTTTCATTGATCGATCCTTTATCCATTACTGATTTTTCACCTTTTGTGGAATTATTACGCGATCAGCAGGTGACAAAAATTTTGCATGCTTGTAATGAAGATTTATTGGTTTTCTTACAAGAGTTTGATGCACTTCCACAACCTATGATAGATACACAAATCATGGCGCGTTTTTTAGGTTTTGCTAATTCAGCGGGCCTAGCCAAATTGGTGTTGCATTATTTAGGCGTTGAAATGGATAAAGGAGCAACGCGTACAAACTGGCTAAAACGCCCACTTTCCCCCGTACAGCTACAATATGCTGCAGGGGATGTATGGTACTTATTGCCAGTCTATCAAAAAATGCAAATAGAATTAGCGCAATCACCTTGGCTTCAAGCAGTCATTGATGATTGCCAGCTTGCCATCTCGAAAACCAGTAAATTAGATGATCGCGATCCAGACAAAGCCTATTTAGAGATTCCAAATGTTTGGAAATTGAATCCGCTCGAATTAGCACGTTTACAGCTATTGGCCAAATGGCGACTAGAAACGGCAATGGCACGAAACTTAGCCCTTTCTTATGTGGTGAAATCGGATAACCTTTGGAAAGTGGCAAAAAATAATCCTCGTAATACATCAGAAATGCTAGCGCTTGGATTATCTGAAAATGAAGTGCGTGTGCGTGGCAAAAAAATGCTTCAATTGTTAGCACAAAGCCGACGAATTTCGCCTTATGATTATCCCAAACGTTTAGTGCGTATTGTGGATGATCCTCGTTATAAAAAGGCAATTCGATTGTTACAAGAAAAAGCCTATGAACTGACACCAAAAGGATTAACCCTTGATATTCTGGCGAGTAAACGAAATTTAGAAGATCTTATTAAATGGGTTTGGCTAAAAAATGAAGATATGACAAAACAGCCTGATTTACTTTTAGGGTGGCGAAGAGAAATTGGCTTGAAGCTGGTTGAATACTTAAAATCCGTAGAGTAGCCAGTAAAAACAATCCTAAAAATAACCGCACTTTGAATTATCAAAAGTGCGGTTATTTTTTATTTATAGGTATAGTTTCTATAAAATGTGATTTATTTCACAAATCTGACTAAAATATTCAACTTTTTTCTTGTTTATTGATTCATTTTAAGTAAAATGCTTAAAGTTTTATTATGTAAGGTAATAACTGATTGAAATCCATTATTTTTTTGTGGTTATTTGCTGGGTGAATTTCATTTATTTCCCTACATAAATTAAGGAATAATTTATTTTGCTTTGTTTTGATTTGATGTTTAATTAAGAAATATAAGCTAAGTAAGTTATTTTAATTTTCAATGATTATCTATTTGTTATTAATATAAGAGGACTTTCTATGAAACCTATCTTTAAAACTACCGCACTTGCGGCCTTTGTGGCTCTTTCTTTGACTGCCTGTGGCAGCTCATCGGGTTCTAATGACTCAAATTCAATTGTATCTCAAGTTGAAGTACAAAAAGCGAAAACGTCAGAGCAAGCAAAACGTATTGCAGAGAATCTGAAAGACAGCGCAAATAAAGCGAAATCAGCGGTAGAACAAGCGAAAAGCGCAGCTGAAAAAGCAAAAGCAGTAGCGGATAAATCTCAATCAGAAGTAGATGCTTTGAAGAAAAGTATCTCATCAACAACAGATGCAACCAAAAAAGCGGCATTGGAGAAAAGTTTAAAAGCGAAAGAAACCGCATTAGAAAGTGCGAAAAAAGCGTTATCTGATGCTCAACAAAAAGTAGAGAAAGCGCAAAAATCTTTAAATGCGCATAACGATGCTGTGAAAAAAGCGAATAATCAAGTTGTTGAATTGCAAAAAGCAGAAGCAAAAGCGGCAGCTGATGCAAAAGCGAAAGCAGAATTAGAAGCAAAGAAAAAAGCGGAAGAGCAAAAACGTCTAGAAGCAGAGGCGAAAAAGAAAGCTGAAGAAGCGAAAAAAGCCAAAGATAAAGCGGAAAAAGAACGTTTAGAAAAAGAAGCAAAAGAAAAAGCAGAAGCCGCTAAACGAGCAGAAGAAGAGAAAAAACGCTTAGAAGAAGAGGCGAAGAAAAAACAAAATAAACCGATTGTTCCGCCAACTGTTCCAACACCTACAACAGGAACAGACTTTAATTCGACCAAAACAGTACATGGTAAAGAGTGGCGTTATATTGATATGGGGAAAAATAAAGATCCTTGGGGCCCTAGTAATGGTGAATACACTTATGCACCAGAATCTCTGAGTAATCTTCCGCCTCATGTAAATCTCCCTGATGGCTCAGGTGTTGTTAATTTTAATAAATTGTCAGGTAATAAATTAGGCAAGTTCTCTGGTAAAGCAACCGATCAAGATTATGTTGTTTTTGATGAAGCGGCTAGAAATGGTATGAATTATATGTTCGTCAATCAACCATATTCAACCTACGGCGTGCTTTATACGCCAACAGCAGAAGATCCAAAACGACTTGCTACAAGACACGTAGCTTTTGTGAGAGTGAACGAGGATGGAAGTAAATTCACGGGTAATGCAACTTATAAAGGTGGTGTAATTGCTCAGATTGGTGCTTATGAACGTAAAGCAAATGAATGGTATGAGGGTGAAAAAGATGACATTACCTATGATAGAAAAGAAATGATAAAAGATGATGGCTCTGTCACGGTTAACGTCAAAATGAATGGAACAACTGGAAAACCAATGATGGATGGTGTCATTAATAGTAAAGCCATTGGTCAAATTAAATTAGGTACTCAGGAAGTACTAGATCAATCTGCTCATATTGGTTATCCAGATCCAGTAATTATAAGAAAGAATAACCATGAGGCTAGAGGAGTAGCTGTTCATGCTAAAACAACTGGACAATATGCCGCAACATTTGGTGGTAAAAATTATTCAGAGGTTGTTGGTATAGTAGGGTTAGAAAAATTTGTCAGCCACTCGACTATTGATAAAAATGACCATACTGAGGGTTTAGGTGAAATTAAAGAGGGTGGTAAAACATATGTCATTGAAAAATATCAAGCTACTTTCGGAGCTAAAAAATAACCCTTTCTTTTAACCATTTTCTGCCGCCGTTGTGCGGCAGATTTTTCTAATAAAGTATAATGAAAAAATATAGTTCCTTTTTACTCGCCTTATTTCCAACCTTGGCAATTTCTGCTCCGTCGCCGGAATTAAGCACAGAAATTGATAAACAAGTTAAAATTGCTGAGCCTGAAAAACAGCGAAAAAATAACCGCACTTTGAATTATCAAAAGTGCGGTTATTTTCTTTAGTGTTTTACAACGAAGGCTTTAATTAAGCTTGAGTTGCTTGGATTGCAGTTAATGCGATGGTGTAGATGATATCATCCACTAATGCACCACGAGATAAGTCATTAACCGGTTTACGCATACCTTGAAGCATTGGACCCACGGCCACTAAATCAGCAGAACGTTGTACCGCTTTATAGCCGATGTTACCAGCGTTGATATCAGGGAATACAAATACGTTAGCTTGACCTGCCACTTTAGAGTTTGGTGCTTTAGAAGCGGCTACATCTTTCATTACCGCCGCATCGTATTGTAATGGGCCATCAATTAATAAATCAGGACGTTTTTCTTGTGCAATACGCGTTGCTTCTTTCACTTTCTCTACAGATTGGCCTGAACCAGAAGTACCGGTTGAGTAAGAAAGCATTGCGACTTTCGGGTTTAAACCAAATGCTTTTGCAGATTCAGCAGATTGAATTGCGATTTCAGCAAGTTGTTCAGCGGTTGGCTCTGGGTTTACTGCACAGTCCCCATACACTAATACTTGGTCTGGTAATAACATGAAGAACACCGATGAGATAATTGAGCTACCTGGTGCTGTTTTGATGATTTGCATTGGTGGACGAATGGTATTTGCAGTGGTGTGAACGGCACCAGAGACTAAACCATCTACTTCGCCCGCTTCTAACATCATGGTACCTAATACAACGGTGTCTTCTAATTGCGCGCGTGCTTGTTCTTCAGTTAAACCTTTAGATTTGCGTAATTCAACTAAACGAGCAACATAGTTTTCACGTACGTCAGCAGGGTTGATGATCGTTACATCTGCACCTAAAGTCACGCCTTGTTCTGCTGCAACTTTTTTCACTGATTCAGGATCCGCTAATAATACCGATTTTGCGATGCCACGTTCAGCACAGATAGCCGCCGCTTTAACAGTACGAGGTTCGTCACCTTCTGGTAATACGATGGTTTTGCCCGCTTTGCGTGCTAAATCAGTTAATTTGAAACGGAATGCGGCTGGAGAAATACGTGCTTCACGAGCAAGTGGTGCCGAGATTACATTCGCTAAGGCTTGCGCATCTAAGGTTTTAATTTTGCCTGCTTGCGCACCAAATACACCTAAGATTTCAGAATTGTTCACTCCGCCAAATTCTGAAGCAACGGCTTCGACTAATGTGCCTTCTTCATTGTTTGCCACTAAGATGATTTGTGCATCTAAGGTTTGTGCAATCGCAAAGTTTAAGCTGTTTGCAAAAGGCGCTTGAGCTGAAGGTTGAACACCTTTAACAACCACTAAATTTGCATTTAATGCTTGGAAATCAGCCACGATTTTTTCTAATAGCACGTCTTTTTGATTATTTGCGATTAATGCTTGAGCGGCTTTTACATCTTCTACTGCATTGAATACGACAGCGCCAGTTGTTTTAGCTGCATCTAATGCTGCCGCTAAATTTGCTTCTGCGCTAGTTGGAATAAGAATAACTGCTTTAGTCATTTTGATATACCTTTTAATGAATGAAAAAACCTGCTGATTTCTCAGCAGGTTTGAAGAAAGTTGATTAGCCCGCTAAACGTGCTGTATCTTGTGCAATTACTAATTCTTCGTTAGTTGGAAGAACGATCGCTTTGAATGCAGAGTCATCAGCAGTGATTACGCCTGATTTGCCAAAGCGAGCCGCAAGGTTACGTTCTTGGTCTAATTTGATGCCGAATAATTTTAAGTGGCCTAACGCTAATTCACGAACGTGAGCTGAGTTTTCACCGATACCACCCGTAAATGCGATCGCATCTAAGTGATCATCACCTAAAACAGCCATGTATGCACCGATGTATTTCGCTAAACGGTAGCTATAAACATCTAATGCACGTTTTGCTTCAGGTTTAGAGGCATCATCATAGTTATCTTCTGCATAACGACAGTCGCTCGTTACTTCAGTTAAACCTAAAAGACCTGATTTTTTCACTAAGGTCTCTTCGATTTGATCCATTGACATGCCTAAGTTTTTGTATAGGTAGAAAACGATCGCAGGGTCGATGTCACCACAACGTGTCCCCATCACTAAACCTTCTAATGGGGTTAAACCCATAGATGTGTCGATACATTTACCATGACGAACCACAGAAACAGACCCCCCGTTACCTAAGTGACAGATGATTGCGTTTACTTGGTCTGCCGGTTTGCCTACGTATTCAGCGACTTCACGAGAAACGAAGTAGTGGCTGGTACCGTGTGCACCGTATCGACGTACGCCGTGTTCTTTGTAAAGGGAGTATGGAAGTGCATAGAGATATGCTTCTTCAGGCATAGTTTGGTGGAATGCTGTATCAAAAACTACAACGTTCTTATCTTTTAAGTGTGGGAATGTTTTGAATGCTTCACGGATACCGATTAAGTGAGCAGGATTGTGAAGTGGAGCAAATTGTGCTGCATCTTCAATACCTTTAACTACCTCATCTGTTACGATAACAGATTGAGTGTATTTCTCACCACCGTGAACGATACGGTGACCAATCGAGGTGATAGAGTTTTTAAGCTCATCAGTCATAATGTTTGACGCGATGAAGTTAAGCGCTTCAGTGTGCGCTGCACCAGCACCTAAATCTGCGCTACCTTTTTCACCGTTAAGTTTCCATTTTATACGAGCTTCAGGAAGGTAAAATGCTTCTGCTAAGCCTGATAATTTTTCTTCACCTGTTGCAGGATCAAGGATTGCAAATTTTAATGAAGAACTACCACAGTTAAGGATGAGAACAAGTTTTGACATAGGAACCCTATTTTTGATTGAGGTTAATAAAAATCCATTCAAAAGAATAGACTACAAATCCTGTATAGAATACACCTTTTGGCGTATAAAATAAATTAACTGGAGGGGAAAAATACGATCTTTTATTAGAAAAGTTGAAAATTTCAACAGTTTCTAGTTAAGGATGACAATGAAACCCAAACTAGAGTATTATAAGTGCGGTTATTTTCTAGGATGTTTTTATGTCATCATTTTTTTCAACCTTAAAACAAGGGCAAATTTATTTGCAAACGTGGCCATTAGAAGCGAAGCTCGGCATTATTTTTCCCGAAAATCGCATTATTAAAGCCACAAAATTTGCACAAAAATTTATGCCTTTTATGGCGGTATTCGCAGTGGTTTGGCAACAGCTTTATGCTAAGATGGATCTTACTGCATTGGCGATTGCTATTTTGACCGCACTTTGTGCGTTAGTGATGCCACTTCAAGGCTTATATTGGTTGGGAAAACGTGCAAAATCACCGTTAGAACCGCAAAGTTCTCAGTGGTTTTATGAGATTAGTGAACGTTTAAGAAAACAACATGAAAGTTCACCAACCATGCAAGATAAACCGACATATCAGCACTTGGCAGAAGTACTACAAAAGGCACAGCAAAAATTAGACAAAGCATTTTGGCAGGAAATCTAGCCAATGGCTTAAAATTTAATTGGCGCAAACGTTTTCCTTTTGTTGTTTTTTATGTAAAATACTGCGGTCGCAATGGCGGCCCTTTTTAACTGAGAGACTATTTAATGATTGATTACATTATCATTGGCATCATCGCATTTTCGATTATCGTGAGTTTATTACGTGGGTTTGTGCGAGAGGTGATGTCCCTTGCAAGTTGGGTCGTTGCATTTATTGTCGCTAGCCAATTTTATCCTTATCTTGCCACTTATCTTACTCAAATCGAATCTGACTACGTGCGTAACGGCACGGCCATCGGCATTTTATTTGTTTTAACCTTAATCGTAGGTGGCATTGTTAATTATGTGATTAGCCAATTAGTGGATAAAACAGGACTTACCGGAACAGATCGTGTTCTCGGTGCGGCATTTGGTTTAATTCGTGGGGCGTTAATCGTTGCTGCGATCTTATTCTTCTTGGATACCTTCACTAACTTTGAACAAACCGAATGGTGGAAAGAATCAAAATTAATTCCTCATTTCGGCTTCATTATTGAATGGTTCTTCCAACAACTACAAGCAAGTTCTAGTTTTTTAAACTCAACTTTTAAACAATAAGGTAGTCAATCAGTATGTGTGGAATTGTCGGTATCGTTAGCCAAAATCCGGTTAATGAATCCATTTATGCAGCATTAACGTTATTACAGCATCGAGGTCAAGATGCGGCGGGGATTGTCACAATAGATGATGAAAACCGCTTTCGTTTGCGTAAGGCTAATGGTCTTGTAAGCGATGTGTTCAGACAAGAGCATATGTTACGTTTACAAGGTCACGCAGGCCTCGGACATGTACGTTATCCAACCGCCGGCAGTTCAAGTGTATCTGAAGCGCAGCCTTTCTATGTTAATTCACCTTATGGTTTAAGCCTTGTTCACAATGGTAACTTAACCAACTCAACCGAATTAAAAGATAAATTATTTAAAGAAGCGCGTCGTCATATCAATACCAATTCGGATTCAGAGCTTCTTCTCAATATTCTGGCTAATCATTTGGATAGAGTGAATAAATACCATCTCGATCCGCAAGATATTTTTAATGCAATTCGTGCGACACACAAAGATATTCGTGGTGCTTATGCATGTTTAGCAATGATTATTGGACATGGTATGGTGGCATTTCGCGATCCGTTTGGTATTCGTCCACTCGTGTTAGGTAAACGAGAAGAAAATGGTTCTGTGGAATATATGTTTGCCTCTGAAAGTGTGGCATTAGACGTCGCAGGTTTTGAATTAGTGCGTGATGTTGCGCCAGGCGAAGCGATTTATGTGACTTTTGATGGCCAGCTTTATGCTGAGCAGTGTGCGGAAAGTGCGGTCTTAAATCCGTGTATTTTTGAATATGTGTACTTTGCTCGTCCTGATTCAACAATAGACGGTGTGTCTGTCTATGCCGCACGAGTTCACATGGGGGAACATTTAGGTAAAAAAATTGCAAAAGAATGGGTTGAGGAAGCTGATAACATTGATGTTGTTATTCCAGTACCTGAAACTTCAACAGACATCGCTTTACAGATTGCGAAAATCTTAGGTAAACCTTATCGTCAAGGTTTTGTGAAAAACCGCTATGTTGGCCGTACATTTATCATGCCTGGTCAAGCACAACGTATCAGTTCAGTTCGTCGTAAGCTCAATACGATTAAAGCAGAATTTAAAGATAAAAATGTGCTATTAGTCGATGATTCTATTGTTCGAGGTACAACATCTGAACAAATTGTGAGTATGGCTAGAGCAGCGGGGGCGAAGAAAATTTACTTTGCATCAGCCGCACCAGAAATTCGTTACCCGAATGTGTACGGTATTGATATGCCAACAAAACAAGAACTCATTGCCTATGGTCGTAATGTTGATGAAATTGCAAAATTAATTGGTGTAGATAAATTGGTTTTCCAAGATCTTGAAGCGCTAACTGAATCAGTGCGTCAAGAAAACCCAGCTATTCAAGGCTTCGATTGTTCTGTCTTTACTGGCGAATATATCACTGGGGATATCACTCCGGAATACCTTGATAGCATCGCTTCTCAACGTAGTGATTCGGCAAAGAAAAAACGGGAAAAAGATGCAAGTAACCTTGAAATTCATAATGAAGGTTAATTGCGTTTAAGATCGTAAAAAAGCACTAAATTCAATGAAACGTTTAGTGCTTTTTCTTTTTGATTAGATATAAAGAAAAATGACCGCACTTGATGTATTCAAAGTGCGGTTATTTTTATATGTGTTTTAGTCTTTATAAAGATCGTTATAAAGCGTACTTTCAAATTGCACAAGTGGAGCGCGCTTTGTTTTACTTTCTAAATCTCCGGTTGAATAGCCATTGATGAATTGAACGAAAGCCAC
>OGHM01000639.1_pt1 | contig 18006 bp, 17 predicted proteins | sample 1571531 | NCBI WGS metagenome assembly OGHM01 (sample SAMEA2582031, study PRJEB24529) | metagenome | biome: Human gut stool | place: China | collected 2011 | reverse complement strand
AGAGGACGTTTAGACGCAAGAAGGACGCTGAAGAGCTTAGTTGCGGATTTGAGGACATATAGGTTTAAATGGAATCACAGAAATTTTAATGGGGGGGGGAAAAAAACTATGTGATAAAATATTCTATGTTATAGGAATTGATTTTCATGATGAAGGACTTATGTCAATAGTTAATTCTGTTATGACGCATATAGAATATGCTCTTGATAGAGGGTATACTCCAGTTGTTAATATGAAAGATTTCCAGAGTATATATCATAAAGAAGATGAAAATGTATGGGAGTGCTTCTTTGAACAGCCCTGCGGATATAATCTTTCAGATGTATATGGAGCGCGTAATATTATTTTAAGTATGAATGTACAATATCCCAAAGGCTATTCTTTTGAAGCTGATAATCAAAAGCGAATTGAGAAAATACGATATATATATAAGAATTTTTTACGCCCGAATAAGAGTCTTCTGTCATATTTGGATGAAAGTCTGAATACTATTAAATCATGTAAAGACGGTGTCATTGCTTGTATTTGTAGAGGTACTGACTACACTAATACTATAGCAGGTCTGCCAAAGCAGCCCACCGCTGATATGGTAATAGAAAAGTTAAACATCTTTATATCTAAGTACGGAGTGTCAAATATCTACTGTGCAACGGAAGATAAACGTATCTATTCGAAGTTTCAAGAAGAATTCGGTGACAGATTATTACCTAATACCCAGCAGAAGTATGATGACAATAAAGGTAAACTTTTAAGTAAAGTAAATGTAGAACAGGGTATTGATGTTTACGATATTGCTTTTCAATATTATAAATCATTGTATATTGTTACTCAATGTGATTATTTAGTCGCAGGATGGGTTTCTGGAACAAGGTCTGTTCTGTTAATGCCAAATCATTTTAAAGATGTTTTTGTTTTTAATTTAGGATCTGTTACAAAAGAAGATTTATATGGTAAAAAATAAATTCGTTTTTCATTTTTATAAGAGTAATTTTTAATTTTTTCAGATTCAAGCATTGTAATTATGATTACTCTTAATCCACAAGTACGTCGTGCTGTATATGACAAGATTGTTTCTATGGGAAATTTCTATGGTAAATATGCAGACGGAACATATAACAATGACGATTTGAATGTTGTCAATTTCCTGAAGCAGATATGGGATTTACCTGCCATGCGTTCAGAAGACCCTCGTTTCCGCAATGCAGAAGCAGATGCAACTCAACATTTGATTAATAATGATGACTGGGATACCTCTTATGTATTCGAGAGACGTTTCAATCTGCTTGCTGGTGAACAGGTTTGTTTTGTCAAGTTCGTAGAGCTGGTTGTTTCTCCAATGGTCAGGGTTGACAGAACAGAAATGGAGGAATATGTTAATGCAATAAACGAATGTTTAAAACCAGCGAATTGTGAACTGGCTGTGGAGGATTTCTTGGATGGAGAGCCTGTTTATAGGTTGAAAGAAGGTCTTGGTCACAGAGCTTTTCCAACAGACATTGCTCCGAACAATATAAAAATCTTTGTCTCAACCTCTCCTGATACTTATCCGTCTTTAGAATTATGTGATTTTAAATGGGATGATTTTGGCTATAAGACTCGTTATAAATTGTATTATCATGAATCGCCACAAATGATGAGAAGTATTGGCACCATAAAAATAATGAAGAAAAATACAGACGTGACATATGGTCTGCTTCCTAATAGTTTTTTTTCATTAACAGATGAGTATTGTTCATTGGGGCAGAACCTAACATACTACAGGCTTTTAAAAAGTTATCTTGGCAATAAGTATAAAGAAGTGTTGTTTGCTTTGAGAGATGCTGCATGTTTTAGTAAGATAGGTGATGAGTTTATTAATGACCCAGTATTCAAAGTCTCCTTATTACGTGAGCAGGATGCTGATACCGCATTACAGTTTGCCCAATATGAATTGGCAGGTTTTAATATATCTGATGATAGAACCTTCGTTTTTAAGGCAATACTTCCATATAGTCATAATGAAACACTAAATATAAAGTTTAATTTTGGTAAGGTAAGACAAGAGGGGAATCTTAATAGAATATTGGCGTTGATAGGTAATAATGGTGTTGGTAAAACTACTGTGCTAAGCCAATTGGCTAAAGCTTTAGTGGGTAATGAACAAAAAATGTTTAATCCTCAAATGCCTGTGTTCTCAAAAGTCATAGCGGCTTCATACAGTATCTTTGATGATTTCTATGATGTGAAGTCTTCTTCCTATAACTATGTTTATTGCGGTATGCAGGAAAAGCATAGAATTATGAATGATGAAGAGTTGGCTCAGCGTAGAAGACTTTCGGTAGAAATGCTTAAAAAGAAACCAGAAGGGCATGAAATACTTAGGCTTTACCTTGATAGGCTTATGGATTCTGATATTGTAGATCAATTATATAATCATAAAGGGAAATTTTCTGAAGAGAATTATCAGAAAATACATAAATGGTTAAGTTCTGGTCAAACTATGTTGATGAATTTAATCATAGAAATTTTGGCAAATATACGCCAAAATACATTGATTCTGATTGATGAGCCGGAAGTTCATCTTCATCCTAAAGCCATTACAGAGATGGTTCATATTATAGATAGTCTCTGTGAAAGATATTCTTCTTGTTGTATAATGGCAACACATTCTCCTGTTGTTATACAGGAATTGTTGTCTCGCAATGTAATCGTGATGGATCGGGAGCAGGACGGCTCACCTGTAATTAGACCTATGCGACTTGAATCTATGGGCGAGAATTTGACAACTATCACTCAGGAGATTTTCGGGCGTAGCAATCTGGAGCCTCTATATATCAAAAAAATCAGAGAATTGGTTGATAAATACCCTAATATGGACGAAGTGTTACAAGAAGTTCAGAATAACGATGTACCAATCAGTATGCCTATGTATTTGTTGTTGGATAAAATGTTTTCAGAGAAATGATAAATCTTTTTCAAGATAGAGAAGATTCGTTTAGCGAATATAAAGCTGCCGTTAATAGAAAAAACGATGATTCTAATGATAAAAAGGATTTGCTTTCTATTGAAAAACAGATGGAAGATTGTTACATCAATTACAAGCAGCATTTTGATTCTAATAATCTTGAAATTTTGAAATCAACAAGAGTTGGACAGCTACACAAAGATTCCTTGCTGGGTTTATACAGTTCGGATGCTGCAATTGTCAAAAATTTCAGAAAGCGCTATTTCGCACAGAACCCACAAACGTATAACAATCTTTGCCCATATTGTACTTTAAGCGAAGCAAATACGACAGAGCATATTTTACCAAAAGAAAAATATCCAGAGTACGCTGTCGATACGTTGAACTTGATTCCAACCTGTAGCGGTTGTAATTCAAAGAAAGGAGATTCTATTATTGATGTTGTAAGTGGAAAGAAAACGACAATCAACTATTATACAGATAAATTGCCACATGAACAATATCTGTATGTGGACTTTGAGGTTTCCAGCAACAATATTAAGGCTGTATACCATTTGGAAAATCATGACAACAAGATAAATGTAGAAATGTATTCGTTGATAGAACGCCATTTCTCAAAATTCGACTTGCTGAATAGATTCAATCTAAAAGCTATCCAAGAAATTTCAGAGTTGAGAAATTTATATGTTGTTGAGGATTTCTCAAATGAAGCCGAATATAATGCATTTGCAGCCAAACAGATAAGAAAGATGAAAATGGATATGCCACAATTGGGGTACAATCATTGGAAAGTTATCTTATATCTGTCGGCAGCTACAAGTGACGTGTTTAAAAAATATATATTAAGTTTATCTAGTTAAAAGAGACAATGATAATGTTACATAATTTAAAGATGTTGTATCTCAACTTTTTGAAGAGATTCATGGGAGTATGGCAATTCTTTCTTTGGCAAGAAAAGGGAGTAGTAAAAAAATACCTATATCCTCATTATAAGGCGCAGAAGAAGGAAGAAGGCAGACAATATCCACAAGCTGTCATATATATGGTTAATGGATGGAGTTGGGCTGGAGGACTTGCTGATAGGTTAAAAGGCATGGTCTCCTTGTATATGTGGTGTAAAGACAATGGTAAATCATTCAAAATACATTTTACAGATCCTTTCCGTTTGGAGAATTATTTGGATGAAAATGTCTGCAAATGGATTATAAGAGATGATGATATTTGTTACGATTTAAATAAAATAGATGTTGAGGCTTTCTTAATGGAGCCTGTGCTTGCTGTACCAGAGATTCAATGCAGAATCCAAGAACTGCAAGAGCAATGGCAAAATGAACATCTAAATACTGCAAAGCAGCAGATTCATGTTTATACCAACATGCGTTGTGGTAGCTATCGATTCTGCGAGTTGTTTAATGAACTCTTTAAGCCGAATGCAAGACTGCAAAAGGAAATAGATTTTCATCATAGTCATTTGACCGATAAGTATATATCTATTTCTTTCCGCTTTACAACGCTGTTAGGCGATTTTACAGATTGTACTGGCGCACCACTTCCTGAAGCAGAACGCATAAAATTGATTCAGCAAAGTTTGGATGTAGTGGAAAAGATAAAGGTGTCAGCTCCGGCTCATAATATGATATTGGTGACAGCAGATAGTGAGCGATTCTTAGCTGAAGTATCAAAAATATCAGGAGTATATGTAATACCAGGAAAGGTTGGACATATAGATTATGATCACGGCGATGACGTAAATATGAAGACATTCCTTGACTTTTTCCTGATATCTGGTGCTCAAAAGGTCTATTTGGCAAAGGGAAAGGGAATGTATAATAGCGCCTTTGCAAAAACGGCGGCTTTAGTAAATAACAGAGAATTTGAAATGTATGAGTACTAAGCATTTGTGTAAGCCAGAATCTTGCTTTGGTTGTTTGGCTTGTATGGCTGCTTGTCCAAAGCAAGCTATTTCTGTTCGCTATGGATTTTTAGGGCAGGTTCTACCGTATATCGATACTGACAAGTGTGTGGATTGTGGTATGTGTGACAAGACCTGTCCGTCTCTAAATAATCCTACAAAAGAGTATCCTCTGCAATGTTATGCTTCATGGACGAAGGACAATAATGATTATCTGACCACCACCTCAGGTGGGATAGCTACAGCAATGGCTAAAAATGTCATAAGTGAGGGTGGAATAGTGTATGGCTGTGTTGCAGAAGGGCTTAACGTTCGCCATGTTCGTTGTGCCTCCTTGGAAGGCATTGAAAATCTGAAAGGATCTAAATATGTGCAAAGTGATTGCTCAGCTGTTTTCCCTTTAATCCGAAAGGATTTGAAGGAAGGCTTAAAAGTTCTTTTTATCGGTACCCCTTGTCAATGTGCAGGTGTTAAAGGATTCTTGAAAAAGAGTTATGACAATCTTATTTTAGTTGATTTAATATGTCATGGTGTTCCTTCTATGCAATTTCTTAAAGAATGTCTGTATAAAAAGTTTCCAAAATTATCTTCAGAACAAATACATGGTATTAAGTTTCGTGAAAACTCAAGATATGTGTTTGTTATGAACATTAGTTTGGGTTCGGAGAATATCAGATTTCCTCTGAATCCCAATAATATGTATTACCAGACATTCTTTTACGGTAATACATATCGTGACAGTTGTTATTCTTGTCAGTTTGCAAATCCAAATAGATGTTCAGACATAACAATTGGTGATTTTTGGGGAATAAATGATGTGGACGTTATAAAAAAAGCTTATAAAGGAGTATCGTGCGTGTTGTTAAATACAGAAAAAGCAAAGCGCTTCTTTGATGCAATAGGTGATGTATACAAATACGAACAACCTGTTAATGATGCTATAAATGGAAATGCTCAATTGAAGTCGCCTACAAGGATGACTTTAAGAACTAAAATATTTAGGAATTTATCTCATTTTATTTATTCTGGGGGGGCATATAACATAACATGGTTAGATAAAATTTTTATTTATCGTAGTAAGGAGTTTATTAAACGAATTTTAAGATGGCAAAAATAGGAATAATCAATTTCCATAAGGCAGACAACTATGGATCTGTTCTTTTGGCTTATGCTATCACAAAAGTTTTAAAAACTTTAGGGTATGAAGCCAAGATTATTAATTACCAGCCTAAAAAACAATTGGCAATGTATTCTATTCCTATTACAACAGGTAATGGAAGGATAAAAATAACATTGGAAAAAATCTGTTGGCTTCCTTATATGAAGGACTTGAGAAAGAAGGTAAAACGCTTTGACGCATTTCGTAAAAAATATATTCCAATGACACCCTATACCAACAAGGCAGAGGATATAAACAATGTATGTGGCACGTTTGACATAACAATGGCAGCAGGTGATCAAATATGGAATCCCCGTTGTAATGAGTTTGAATGGTGTTATTATCTTGATTTCGTAAAAAATGGAAAAAAGATAGCTTATGCGCCAAGTATGGGTGGAACTGTACGGAGTAATATATCAGATGATACATATAATCTTATTAAATGTTTTGTTTCGAGTTTCGATGCTATTTCGGTACGAGACAGCAATGTTAATCTCGTTTTAGATGATGCTTATCCTGTTACATTGGATCCAACTATGCTACTTCCCGCAGATGAATGGAAAATAGTCGCAGGAGATAAATCTTTAGTAGGAGAAGATTATGTTTTCTATTATGATCCGTTTGATCTTGATGATGATATATTGCATGCTAAAAGATTTGCAACCGAGAAGTTATGTAAACTCATAACTTGCAATCTTTATTTTATATTTAAAGCCGATAAAAAAGCATTTGATTATCGTTTGGATGCTGGTCCTGAGGAATTCTTGAACTATGTTAGGTTTGCAAAAGCTTGTATAGGACGTTCTTTCCATTTAGCTGTATTCTCAATATTATTTGAGAAGGAGCTTCTTATTATTGGTGGTATGAATGATAAGCGAATTAGAGAACTTATGCTGAAAATGTTTAAGGACGTGGAGTCTGTTCTATATTCTGATGGTGATGATGTACGAATAACGAAGGACGCTTATAATAATATATACCATAGAAACCTTTCAGAAGAAAGAAATTTGTCGATAGATTTTCTTAAAAGAGCCTTGAACTGATGAAAAATGTTAAAATTTCAATATTGGTCCCAGTATATAACGTAGAGCAATATCTTCCACGTTGTATAGAAAGTGTTCTTTCACAGGACTTTCAAGACTGGGAAATGATTCTTGTGGATGACGGGAGTTCCGATAAAAGTCCTCAAATATGTGATGAGTTTGCAGAGAAAGATAATAGAATAAAGGTTATACATAAGTCTAATGGTGGTGCAAACTCGGCACGATTAACAGGGTTTGAAATGTCGCAAGGGGTATATTTGATGTTTCTTGATTCTGATGATTATCTATTACCAAAAGCTTTGTCTATTTTATATAATAAGATAGAAGAAGGTTATGCAATAGTAAAGGGAAATGACATCCGTTTTAATGGCGATTGGAACAAAATAGAGAAACCTCGGTCTACTGGAAAAGAGATTTTTGGGCATAAGGAATATTTGACGAGTGTATTGAACTATGATGTGTTGCCTTATCTATGGGGTGGTCTTTACAAAAGAGATTTGTTTTGTTCAAATGTATTTAGAGATAATCAAGATTTGCAAATCGGTGAGGATTGGATTACAAATATCTCTATTTGGAATAAAGTAAATAAATATATAGCAGTTGATAGTCCTGTTTATGCCTATTTCATCAATGATGACTCAATGATGCAGCAGAATGTTATTTCATTTGAATATCAAGAAAAAATGAAAGATAAGATAATGAAATATATTCCAACAAGTGATCATGAATTGTGTGCTCAAGTGGAATTAACTTTTCTCGTTTCTGCAATTAAAGGTTTTTTTGTTCCAGAACTAAAATGGAACCAAAAGATATATGAGGAAATTATACATTGTTTGAAATATAAAACAAAACATAATAATATCAGGCAAAAAATAGACAATAAATTCTTACTTTTTATAAAGAATAGATGCTTCTTCTTCATATATACGTCTCTATATAAGTATTTATTTCGGAAGTTCCGCTTAAAAGGTAATAAACGAAGAATTATTTGAAAAATCAAACCTTTATAATATGATTCATTTCTTTAGATATTATACAAGAGTATTAAAATGGATATTAAAAAGCAAATATAAGTGGATGATATTGCTTTATTTGCTTTGGTTGTATCGCATATCTTTTATCCAAGAGGATGGAAGTGGTTTGGGAAAAATAATCCAAATTGTGACGCTTTTTGGAATGCTGTTCTACATGATTAAGTTTTCTGGAAAAACAAGTGTTGTAGGTCTTGCATACAGCAAAACTAATGCGGCTGTAAAAACATGTCTTCTGCTTTACACTTATAGTGTTTTTAGCACCATATGGGCCTACTTGCCACAATATGCTTTTTTCTTGGCTTTTCAGAACCTTATATTAATTTGGCTTTTTATTTGGCTTTTTCGTCAGTTTAAAACTTTTGAATCCATAGAAAAGGCTTTTTTGCTGATTTCTATAACGACTATAATATTTGAGTTCTGTGCGTTTAGAATTGTGGGAGAAACAACATTGTTTGTTCATTTCTTAGGAAATGGTTCTTCTGCAGCATTGCTTATTTCATATACTATCGGCGAAATTTTTGCTTCGAAAGGGATGACAAATGAAAGGAAACGATTACTTAAAGCTGTGCTTTATATCTCGATATTTGTCTTAGTGACGAGTACGAGCAGTGGAGCAAACGCATCTGCAATCTTTGGATTTATAATAGCTTGTTTGTTTTCTGGAAAAATTATATGGGCTTTATTATTGTCTGTGCCTGCACTTGTGTTATACCTTAATCCTGATTGGGTGGAACGGCTAATATATTTTATTATGCCTGGAAAAACAAAAGAAACAATAGAAAGTGCAACTGGTAGAGAATTGATATGGGAATATATTCGAGAATTAATAACTGAAAGACCCTATTTGGGCTGGGGGTTTGGTTGTGTTGAACGTATTGCCTCTGATCGTTCAGGTATTGCAGCCCCAGATGCACATAATAATTTTTTAGGTTTGCGCGGAAGTTTAGGACTTGTTGGCCTTTGTCTTGCCATTGTAAATTTTATCAGTATATATCTTGTTTCATTCAAACATAAAATGAAACCTGGATATGTCGGTATCATTTCTGCAATATCTTGTGGCTTGCTTAACGGATACTCGTACGGATTTCTTGCAGGTAAGGCCTGTTCAATTACTGTGATATTCTTAGCATTGATAGTGTTGACTTATTCTTATTCTTCTGTGAATTATGGAAAAAATAATTAGTGAGAAGCTGAAAGTTTTCTCCTTTATAGCAACTATATTTGTTGTTTATAGACATTCGTTAAACTACTTGGCATTTTTCGGAACATCATCGGCAGAAGGATATAATGGCTTTGTACAAGATGGATTTATGTCTTTAACTCAAATTGCCGTACCGTATTTCTTTCTTGTTTCTGGATATTTCTTCTTTAAAAAGAATTATTATGAGGATTGGAATATTAGAAATATAGGAAACAGTGTATGGGCTGAAATGATAAAAGTAAAGTGTAGAACATTATTATTGCCTTTCATATTTTGGAATGTCATAGGTCTTTTGGAGTTAATTGTTACTCACCAAACATACTCTTTCTCTTTACGCTCTTTGTTGGATAGCGAATGGTATGGTCCGCTATGGTATGTTCGAGATTTGATGGTTATGATGAGTATAGTTCCATTTTACCAATGGTGTTTCAAGCTCGATGATAGAGGAAATCTTATGACCTTTTCTAATTTCATACTTTTGTTTGTATTGTTCTTGTTGATATATAACTGGAATCCTATAGAAACAAAGTTCTTGTCCTCTGAAGGGTTGTTATTTTTCTATATTGGAGGATTGATGCGTAAGTTTGACATTAACTTACATTATAAACTATCATATAAGTTTTCAATAGTTATGCTGTTGTTTTGGTTGTGTTGGAGCTTTTCTGTTTTTAATATAGAGAATTGTCATTTCTTATTCATTATAATGGGTATATTTGTAATATGGAATTTGTTAGATGTTATTCCTACTCAACTAATGTCTAAATTGCTTTCATATAGCCATTTTTCATTTCTAATTTACGTCATGCATTTTTACATTATAAAAATAATGAAAGTCGTTATGGGTAAATTGTTTTATGGAAATGAGCTTGTTTCTATGTTATCGTATTTGATTTTACCTGTTGTATGTACATTTATTATTATCATATTAGGGAAAATAATGCAACGGTATATACCACAAATATTAGCCTTTACAATGGGAGGTCGATAATGAATGATTTAGTATATTTAGATAGAAGGATGTCTAATGCGATTAAAGGCATTTTGATTATATTAATTGTGTTCGGACATAATCACGTGTTGTGTCCTAATACAGTTTCAAATGGATTGATGGATTATTTATATAATTTTCATATCGCAGGTTTTTTTATTCTACCTTTCTTTTATGACCATCAAACAAAACCAACATTCAGAGCAATAGGAAAAATAATTGTTCGTAATTGGATTCCTTATACATGGATTTGTATATTCTGTTTTATATGTTTTGGATTGTTAAAGCATCACTTCGAATTTAGTATAGAAACTGTTGCGGCCTTTTTTCAAGGAACACAAACTCCTATTAAACAACATTTTGGATTTGTTTTTCCCTGGTTTTTGCCAACTTATTGCTCAATGAGTATTTTGCTACTTTTTGCATTAAACAACAGACATATATATAGGCTTTTGTTAATTTTGTTTCTTGTTATAAGTGGTTTGCCGTATGATGTTTTTTATCTATTAAAAAACTCTGTACCTTTTGGTCTGATGTTAGCTATATATTATTTTGGAATAGGTGCACTTTCTTTTCTGCTTAATAAATGTAGTAAATATAGCAAATGGATTGCATTGTGTATGTTTGTTGTATCAAGCATATTATACATAAAACATATATCGGTATTTTATTTAAATATGATCTTTCCAATATCTTTTTTCTTGTCTTTATTGTTAGCAATTCCTTATATTAATTGCCGTTTTTTACGTTTATTGGGGGAAAACTCTTTAGGTATATACCTCTTACATATGTTCTTGGTAAACATAACTTTTAAAATGTTGCCTCATACCTTGCTTATGGGAATAATTGGCTTCTTGATAAGTTTATTTTTCCAGCTATTGATAAATGTCTGTATAATGCGTACAAAGAAATTAAGGATGCTACTATATCCAAAAAACTTGGATGAATTATGTATTAAATTATAAATAGAATAGAACTTATGAAAATATTGTATTGCAACCCAACATTTTGGGATTATCGTATTCCATTTTATAAAAAACTTATTCAGTTTTTTCAAGGGGATTTTTATGTGATGTACTCCTCTAATCGCTATAAACTTATTCATCGTGAACAATTGTTGGACAAGATTAAAAATACTCTTGGCGACAACGCAATTCCTTTTGAAAACGAGATTGTTTATGATGTAAAGATGCGCTCTTTTAAAAAATTTATAGAGGGTTCTAAGCATATCCCATTTCCTTTAGGATTGTTTAGTCACATACGAAAAATAAAGCCTGATGTATTGATTACTGAAGGCTTCTTCCAATGGACTCCAATCGTCTTGCTTTATTCTATATTATTCAGAAAACCATTGTTCATAGGATATGAGAGGACCCCATGGACAGAAAGACATACAAGCAAACTTGTGACATTTCAACGTAAAATTACGGATAAATTCGTTACTGGTTATCTTGTAAACGGCTCAGAAACAAAGAAATACCTTGAAAGTATCGGAGTTGCTTCTGATAAAATCCATATTGGAGGAATGAGTGCTGATAGTGAAGGACTTAGAAAGGCTATTGCTGCTTTCCCAAAAGAAGAAAGAGATGCATTCAGAATGCGTTTTATGCGTAAGCAGAACGGACTTGTCTTTTTATTTAGCGGACGTGTAGAGGAACTTAAAGGTGCTCCGCATTTGTTGGAAGCTTGGAAAGAACATATTAAGATTTATCCTAATGATTCCATTATATTGATAGGTATGGGTGATGCTTATGACATTTTGAAACATGAGTTTGAGTCATACAACAGTGTATTCTTGCAAGGTAGAATAGAATATAATCAAGTGTATAAATATTATTCTATTGCAGATGTTTTCATATTGCCAACTCTTCAAGATAACTGGAGCTTAGTAATTCCTGAAGCAATGGCATGTGGATTACCAGTAGCTACAAGTATCTATAATGGTTGTTATTCTGAGCTTATAAAAAGAAATGAAAATGGTTGTGTGTTTGACCCTTTAGATAAAAAGTCTCTTTTAATGGCTTTGGATTATTTTCATCATGTAGATTTGCAGGTTCATGGAAAGCGATCTATAGAAATAGAAAAGTCATTTAGTACAGAAGCTTGTGCTAAACGAGAATTTGAGGCCATTACAAATTCTATAGGGGATGTTAATGAAGGGTTTAATATACCTTTTCACGGGAAAATTAAATGAGCGCAAAGGCATTATGCCTTTATTGACAGCATGGATGGTTCATGTGATGAAATATCCTAATGATAGCTTGGTCGTTGTTGGTAGCGGCGAGTTGTATGATGTTTGTAATAATATATATGGTAAAGTTCCTTCTGTCTATATAGAAGGGGCTGTACCATATGAAAGCGTTTATAAATATTATGCTATTGCGGATGTTTATGTTTTGCCGACAATTGAAGACAATTGGAGCTTGGTTGTTCCTGAAGCTATGTCTTGTGGCTTACCTATAGCTACAAGTATATATAATGGATGTCATAAAGAACTCGTGCATGATGGTGAAAATGTAATTACTTTTGATACATTTAGTCAAGAAAGCTTAGTTAAAGCTCTTGATTATTTTCATCAAGTAGATTTGAAAAGAATGGGTGAAAAATCTATTGAAATCGAAAAAATATATAATACTGATAATTCTGCAAAACGCGAATACAAAGGTATACTTAAAGGGCTAAAATAACAATGAATATAAATTATAAAAAACCAATTGGCGTTTATGCTGCTTGGAGATTGAATGAGGACGAGAGGGCAAAGAGTTCTTCTGGTGGAATTGCATCTGTCATTTCTGAAAAGTGGATAGAGAAAGGTGGCGTGGTTTATGGGGCTTCTTTTGTTAAGCCTTTTGGCTTTCAGCATATTAGATGTTCTAAAAAAGAACAATTAGATAGAATACGAGGGTCTAAGTATGTATTCAGTTCCTTTAGTAAGGTCATTAGGTTAATAGAGGAAGATCTAAAGGATGACACGAATGTCTTGTTTGTTGGAACTCCTTGTCAAGTTGCAGCTGTTGTGTCGCGTTTTAGTAAATACAAGGAACAGCTTGTTTGTATTGATTTGTTATGTCATGGAACTCCTAATGAGAAAATCCTGAAAGACTCCATTGATGAGGATATGATTGTTAATGGTATTGATAATGTTGTTTTTAGAAATCAAGGAAAATACGAATTTTCAGTTATAAAGGATAATCAGGTTGTATATAAAAGGCAATTGAAAAATGATCTTTATATGAAGGGCTTTTTTAAGGGGGTCTTCAATCGTGATTGTTGCTATAATTGTGCTTTTGCAAAAGCTGATAGAATTAGTGATTTAACTCTTGGGGATTTTTGGGGAGTAAATTTATCTGCTATTGGTACAACAATAGGGAAAGGTGTTTCTTTATTACTTGTTAATACTTCTAAAGGATATGATGTCTTGAACCTTATCAGAAACGATATTGTTATGAAAGAAAGACCTTACGAAGAGGCTATTTCAGGAAATATGCCTTTAAACGAACCAGTAAAAAAAACTTGGCGGTATAGTGTCTTTAAATCACTCTATCCTAAATTAGGATTCAAATGGGCTGCAGTATTAGCGATGCCTGATATCGTTCTTAAAAACTTATTGAAATGAAGATAAAAACTATAACAACTTGGGCGGATTATAATTATGGCGCTTCATTGCAAGCTTATGCATTGACAACTTATTTAAAAACGCAAGGTCATGTTGTGGAGATGATAAACTATCTTCCACCATACCAAACCCGCATGTATGATTATATGTGGGTGAATCCAGAATCAAAAGCTTCTAAATATATGGTTACACGCTGGATTTATCGTGTTGCTAAATTTGCTCAAAGAATGACAACATTAGGAAGAAAGAAGGTTTTTGATGAATTTAATTTCAAGAAATTGCCGTTAACTCCTGAATGTTATCACTCCTTTGAAGACTTAAAGAAGAATCCTCCTAAGGCAGATTTGTTTATTGTTGGTAGTGATCAAGTATGGAATGTATTATATGATGCAGGCAAAGATCCTTCTTTTTATCTTGAATTTGTTAATGAAGGTAAGAAGGCCTCTTATGCTGCCAGTTTCTCTTTTCTTGATATTGACGATGATAACAGAAAGCGAATTGCGAAATCATTAAAATCTTTTGATGGTGTGGCGGTTCGTGAATACCAAGGATGTAAGCTTTTGCAAACAATGGGTATAGATGGTATATGGGTGCTTGATCCCGTCTTTTTGTTATCTGTTGATGAGTGGAATAATTTTGCAAATCGTGAAAGTTATGATTATGCAGAATTGCTTAAAGAACCATATTTGTTGATTTATGATTTTGAGGGTAATGAAGATATTAAAGCATTCGCCATTGAGTATGCAAAGCGAAATGATCTGAAGATTTATGCTATAACCGATAAGTATCCTTTGAGATATGCTGACAAAAATTTTAAGACTGCAGGGCCTGTAGATTTTGTTAGATTAATAGCTAATAGTAAAGCTTTTATAAGTAATTCTTTTCATGGTACAGCTTTCTCTGTTATTTTTCATAAGCCAGTCTTCGTTTTTAACCGCCATCGTCATAAAGTGAATTCGCGTATGGAGAGTTTATTAACTGCTTTCGACTTGAAAGACTGCTTGTTGGATTCAGAGGAAAAGAAAATTGTTGCTATAGATAAACAATTTGATTGGAAAACAGTAGATAAAAATAAAGAAGAATTGCTTAAAAAGTCAATAGAATATCTACGTTCTTTAAATGTATAGAAAGAAGTTTTAATGGAAATTTTTAATATCTTTTTTACCTTTGCTCTTGTAGTGACATTTTGTAAATGTAAAAACAATGATGCTCTTAGCTTACAAACATGACATGTAATGTTTTGAAAGGCATAAGTATATTGGCTGTTTTTATTGGGCATACGAGTAAAGTTTTTACAGGATTATTTCTTTATAAGTTTTATTGTTCAATAGGACTGTTTGCTGTTAGTGTGTTCTTTTTTATTTCCGGCTATGGTCTAATGTCGGCCTATCTTCATAAGAAGAATTATAAAGATGGTTTTCTAAAGAAGAGATGTTTACCATTGATGATATGCTATGTTTTAGCATGTCTGCTGCAATATGGTCTTAATGGTGATGATTATTTGTCTTTTAAAAATATTTTATTGTGTGGATATGTTCCTTTTTCTTGGTTCATATTATCAATATTATGTTTGTATTTGATGTTTTACATTGCAATCTCAATATTTAAGAATAATGCAAATGCAGTAATAGCAACAACCGTCTTAATGTTAGGACTATTTATAGTGATGGCATCAATAATAGATGTTCCATATACTCTTTTAGGTGGATATCAAATGCTTGTATTTATCATCGGAATGATGGTTTGCACTAATTATAAGCGAATTATGTGTGGTTGTAAAATCTTATCGGGGGGGGATAATTATAATATTCCTGTTGTTGTGGGCAATCTCTCTTTGTGGAAAAAACATTCATTTGCCAGCATATCTTGCTTTTATTAATACTTGTTTGCAGACATATATATTTCCATTCTTTGTGATGGTTTTGTTGTCGAATATAAAAGTGCAAAGAATGAGTCCTTTTTGGATTTTTCTACAAAAACACTCTCTTCAAGTGTATTTGGTGCACGGTATAATTCTTTACGCTTGTATTGAACGAGTAGATATTCCATCTGAGATATTTATATTTCTCATATTCATATTGACAATAATATGTGCTGTTATAATGAAATATGTTGAGGATAAAATTATAATATTATTCAAATAAACAATTTAATAAAATGGATCTGTCAATAATTATTCCTGTATACAATAAATCCAAGCTTATCAATCGTTGCTTGGATTCTATCTTCAAACAGACTACCATCCATTCATACGAAGTGGTGTTGGTAGATGATGGAAGTACCGATGATAGTGTGGAGCTTATCAAGGCTCGAACGGAAAGTAATATCATTCTGTATGAACAGCAGAATGCAGGACCTTCGGTTGCTCGCAATAAGGGCGTGGAACTTTCTCATGGTAAGTATTGTGCTTATCTTGACGCTGACGACTATTGGGAGGATGGTTTCATAGAAAAGACGGTTTCGTTTCTTGAGGAACATGATGACTGTGTAGCTGTGAATGTGGCTCAACGCCATCTTACGTTATCAGGAGAACATGTGGCTCCTGCCTGTTATAGCGAATATTCAAAACCTTTTGTTCTTGACGATTTTTTCTCATTTTGGGCTACTAACATGCATGTTTGTACTGGAAGTGTTGTTATTAGGTCTGAGGTTATAAAACAGATAGGTGGTATGCGTACTGATTTACGAATAACAGAAGATTTAGAATTCTGGGCATTGGTCTCTACTTACGGAAGCTGGGGATTCATACCTGAAATTTTATTTGTCAGCGACGGCATGGAGATCATAACCAATCAAGCTGAATGGCTGAAGAAAATGCAGATAAGATGGAATAATGCTCCGTCAGTAACTGATTGGGAGAAACGTATCGTAAAACGCGCAAACCTGTCTGAAGCTTATAAGAAAGCACGAGGACGTATCGCTCGTAATCTTGTTTATTGCCAGTTGCTGTCTGGTAGAGAAAGCCTTGCTCGTAGAGAGGCAAAATTATATGGTCAGAATTTTACAAATGATGCCATCGGAAAATTGATGAACTTTGCAAGGAGGATTCCTTTGATATGGTGGTTGCTGTGCAAGTTCTTGAAATATCGTGAGTGGCATAGAAGATAAAACTATAATTGATATTTTAATAATGGATAAGTTAAATTTTAGTATATTTCTTTCGCAACGTAGAACATATATCATGGGAATTTCAATGATATGTGTAATGTTGTTTCATCAACGTTTTTTGGATGGTAACTTTTTTGATTTCTTTCATCACTGTGGGCGGTGGGGGGGGTAGATGTCTTTCTTGTAGTGTCTGGCTTTGGAATTGCCTTTTCTATATCCAAAAATAATAGAAAAACGTATTTTGTCCATAGAATAAATAGATTATTGCCGACTTGTGTTTTCTTTGGTTTAATAAATACTTTTTTTAGTCTGGTAATATTTCATGCAGCAGTACAAAGAAGATTGTACTTTATGTTGCCTTTTAGTCTTGAGCATTGGTACATATTTGCAATTGCTATATATTATCTATTAGCTCCATATATATGTAAACATATATATAAATATAAGATAACAATTCTTTGTGTGACGGTAATAATAAGTTATATAATGCTATACATTAGTGTCCCGTTAAAATCGGGATCAGTTAAATATTAATCAAATAACCCCGGAAAGAGGGGACAATCGAGTTCTTTGACATTATTGAAATCAGTCCTTTCGAATAGATCTACGAGTGGTGTCTTATCCATAAGAGAAATGCTTAGAATCTGAAGAACCTCATAAGTTGATCGCTTAAGTTGCAAATCATGTTGTACGATAGCAACAAGGCAATAGGCTATGATTGCCGATGAGATTTGGATTCTCACAGCATTCTCTGTAGTACCCCAAAACTTCTTGATCTTGAGGTGCTGCTTTAGCCATTTGAAGAACAGCTCTATCTGCCATCTGTTCTTGTAAAGTTTGGCGATTTCAGGAGCTGTTAGATGAAAAGCATTTGTCAGGAAGGCAAACTCCATACCTTGTTCTTCATCATAGAATTTGACGAGTCTGAGTTTCTCCGGATACTTCTGGTATGAATTGTATTCAGTGAATTCAATCACAGCATCTGTCAATATATTCTTTGG
>OGHM01000637.1_pt1 | contig 18025 bp, 16 predicted proteins | sample 1571531 | NCBI WGS metagenome assembly OGHM01 (sample SAMEA2582031, study PRJEB24529) | metagenome | biome: Human gut stool | place: China | collected 2011 | reverse complement strand
GAATTTCAACGTTGTCGTCAGTCATGGTGACAACACCGACGTTCAGAGAGGTCTCTACCACGCCTTTGGCGACGTCAGAGTTGCGGATTACACCGTTCGGGGTGGCGTTCAGCAGACGCACAAAGCTGTCGCGAGACTGAGCGGTCAGCGCGGCTTTGTCTTGAGTTACGGCATCCAGCAGCAGAGCCAGGTTCTTCTCTTTGGCTTCCAGTTCGTTTTTCAGGATTTCCTGATAGGTGTTGACCAGCGCTTTTAACGCATCAACTTTATCTGCAGCCACGGCCAGGGTAGCAAAGGCTTCACGCGGAATCGCGTTACGCAGCGTACCGCCGTTGAAATCAACCAGACGCAGATCCAGCTCTTCAGCGTGGCCCGCCAGGAAGCGTACCAGCAGTTTGTTCGCGTTACCGAGACCCACGTGGATTTCGCCGCCGGAGTGACCGCCTTTCAGGCCTTTTAACGTCAGCTTAAAGCTCTGGAATCCAGCCGGGATTGCTTCACGGGACAGCGGCAGGTTAGAGGTAAAGTCGATACCGCCTGCGCAACCCATGTAGATCTCACCTTCTTCTTCTGAGTCGGTGTTGATCAGGATATCTGCCTGCAGCCAGTTAGCCTGCAGACCAAACGCGCCATCCATACCTGCTTCTTCGGTCATGGTCAGCAGCACTTCCAGCGGACCGTGTTCAACGCTGTCGTCAGCCAGCACGGCCAGCGCAGAGGCCATACCGATGCCGTTATCCGCACCCAGCGTGGTGCCGCGCGCTTTAACCCATTCGCCATCAATATAAGGCTGGATAGGATCTTTCGTGAAGTCATGCACGGTGTCGTTATTTTTCTGCGGCACCATATCGAGGTGGGCCTGCAAGACGACCGGTTTACGATTTTCCATACCTGCGGTGGCAGGTTTACGAATCAGGATATTACCTACCTGATCGCGTTCGACATGGAAACCTTTCTCTTTTGCCCAACCAACAATGTATTCAGCGAGTTGCTCTTCATGATAGGACGGGTGAGGAATAGAACAGATTTTGGCAAAAATATCCCACAGCGGCTGTGGAGATAATTGAGACAGTTCAGACACGATAAGTCTCCTTGTCGAGGCGCTGCAAACAGGGTTGCAGGTCACAGGGTTAGCAGGTTAATAGTTACCACAAGTCAGGCTTGCGAGATGAAACTGAGAATACCACTTTCTCTGCTGGCTGGTAGCATAAAGCATGTAAAAACTCAGGCAGAGGGCGCTAAACACTGGTTTTTAGTGCGTCAGATCTCTATAATCTCGCGCAACCTATTTCCCCCTCGAACACTTTTTAAGCCGTAGATAAACAGGCTGGGACACTTCACATGAGCGAAAAATACATCGTCACCTGGGACATGTTGCAGATCCATGCACGTAAACTCGCAAGCCGACTGATGCCTTCTGAACAATGGAAAGGCATTATTGCCGTAAGCCGTGGCGGTCTGGTACCGGGTGCGTTACTGGCGCGTGAACTGGGTATTCGTCATGTCGATACCGTTTGTATTTCCAGCTACGATCACGACAACCAGCGCGAGCTTAAAGTGCTGAAACGCGCAGAAGGCGATGGCGAAGGCTTCATCGTTATTGATGACCTGGTGGATACCGGTGGTACTGCGGTTGCGATTCGTGAAATGTATCCAAAAGCGCACTTTGTCACCATCTTCGCAAAACCGGCTGGTCGTCCGCTGGTTGATGACTATGTTGTTGATATCCCGCAAGATACCTGGATCGAACAGCCGTGGGATATGGGCGTCGTATTCGTCCCGCCAATCTCCGGTCGCTAATCTTTTCAACGCCTGGCACTGCCGGGCGTTGTTCTTTTTAACTTCAGGCAGGTTACAATAGTTTCCAGTAAGTATTCTGGAGGCTGCATCCATGACACAGGCAAACCTGAGCGAAACCCTGTTCAAACCCCGCTTTAAACATCCTGAAACCTCGACGCTAGTCCGCCGCTTTAATCACGGCGCACAACCGCCTGTGCAGTCGGCTCTTGATGGTAAAACCATCCCTCACTGGTATCGCATGATTAACCGTCTGATGTGGATCTGGCGCGGTATTGACCCACGTGAAATCCTCGACGTCCAGGCACGTATTGTGATGAGCGATGCTGAACGTACCGACGATGATTTATACGATACTGTGATTGGCTACCGTGGTGGCAACTGGATTTATGAGTGGGCCACCCAGGCGATGGTGTGGCAACAAAAAGCCTGTGCGGAAGAAGATCCGCAACTCAGTGGTCGACACTGGCTGCATGCGGCTACGTTGTACAACATTGCCGCCTATCCTCATCTGAAAGGAGATGACCTGGCCGAGCAAGCGCAGGCTTTATCAAACCGCGCCTATGAAGAGGCCGCCCAGCGTCTGCCGGGCACGATGCGGCAGATGGAGTTTACCGTACCCGGCGGTGCGCCCATCACCGGCTTTTTGCATATGCCGAAAGGCGATGGCCCGTTCCCGACAGTATTAATGTGTGGTGGTCTGGATGCGATGCAGACGGACTATTACAGCCTGTATGAACGTTATTTTGCGCCGCGCGGCATTGCGATGCTGACTATTGATATGCCATCGGTGGGCTTTTCTTCAAAATGGAAGCTCACCCAGGACTCCAGCCTGTTGCATCAGCACGTCTTAAAGGCGCTGCCTAACGTACCGTGGGTGGATCACACTCGCGTCGCGGCCTTTGGTTTCCGTTTCGGCGCTAACGTTGCCGTGCGTCTGGCATATCTTGAATCGCCGCGTCTGAAAGCGGTTGCCTGTCTTGGTCCGGTAGTTCATACCCTGTTGAGTGATTTTAAGTGCCAGCAACAGGTGCCGGAAATGTATCTTGACGTTCTGGCCAGTCGTTTGGGGATGCATGATGCTTCCGATGAAGCGTTGCGCGTGGAGCTGAATCGCTATTCATTAAAAGTGCAAGGATTGCTGGGACGTCGCTGCCCAACGCCAATGTTATCAGGCTACTGGAAGAACGATCCGTTCAGCCCGGAAGAGGACTCACGCTTAATCACCTCATCATCTGCTGTCGGTAAATTATTAGAGATCCCATTTAACCCGGTGTATCGGAATTTTGACAAAGGTCTTCAGGAAATCACAGACTGGATCGAAAAACGTTTGTGTTAAAAATTTGCTAAATTTTGCCAATTTGGTAAAACAGTTGCATCACAACAGGAGATAGCAATGACGTTACCGAGTGGACACCCGAAGAGCAGATTGATCAAAAAATTTACCGCACTAGGCCCGTATATTCGTGAAGGTAAGTGCGAAGATAATCGATTCTTTTTCGATTGTCTGGCTGTATGCGTCAACGTGAAACCTGCACCGGAAGTGCGTGAGTTCTGGGGCTGGTGGATGGAGCTTGAAGCGCAGGAATCCCGTTTTACCTACAGTTACCAGTTTGGTCTGTTCGATAAAGCAGGCGACTGGAAGAGTGTTCCGGTAAAAGACACTGAAGTGGTTGAACGACTGGAGCACACCCTGCGTGAGTTTCACGAGAAGCTGCGTGAACTGCTGACGACGCTGAATCTGAAGCTGGAACCGGCGGATGATTTTCGTGATGAACCGGTGAAGTTAACGGCGTGAGTGAAATGTGCCGGATGTATCACATCCGGCAATATCCATTAAAACTGATAGGTCATGCCAACCGCGACAATATCATCATTATTAATATTCAATTTGTTATCGCTATCCAGTTGGTTGATTTTATAATCAACAAACGCTGACATATTTTTGTTGAAATAATATGTAGCACCGACATCGATATAATTGACCAGATCTTCATCACCGATACCTTCAATATCTTTCCCTTTCGATAAGACATAACCCAGCGATGGACGCAGACCAAAGTCAAACTGGTATTGAGCGACCGCTTCAAAGTTCTGTGTCTTATTGGCAAAGCCGCCAGTTATTGGCGTCATTTTGCGTGTTTCAGAATAGAAAGTTGCCAGATAAATATTATTGGCATCGTATTTCAGACCTGTAGCCCATGCTTCTGCACGCTTGCCTGTGCCACGGCTTTGCAGGTTCTGCTCGTTGGTGCGATCTGAGTTGGTATAGGCCCCACTAATGGCGAAATCGCTGCCGCCAAAGTCATATGTCAATGACGTGCCGAAGCCATCGCCGTTTTGCTTTTTAACGTCGCGGTTTTCGTTTTTCCCTTGATATTGCAGGGTTAAGTTCAGGCCATCGATAACGCCGAAGAAGTCGGTGTTCCGATACGTCGCCAGACCGCTGGCGCGTTTGGTCATAAAGTTGTCGGTCTGCGCCGAGGAGTCGCCACCAAATTCCGGGAACATATCGGTCCAGGCTTCCACGTCATACAACGCGCCCAGGTTACGACCATAATCGAAAGAACCCAAATCTTTATATTTCAACCCGGCAAAAGCGAGACGCGTTTTTTGCTGTGCAGTATCACTCTCTGCTTTATTACCGGCAAACTCTGCTTCCCAACGACCATAACCAGTCAGTTGATCGTTAATTTGTGTTTCGCCTTTAAAACCAAAACGGATATAACTCTGGTCGCCATCTTTACTGTCGTTATCACTCATATAATGCATGGCTTTAACTTTGCCATAGACATCCAGTTTATTACCGTCTTTGTTATATATTTCTGCAGCCTGTACAGATGCAGATGCCACAATGCCCATCACCACTAATGCCAGAGTGCTCTTTTTCATTTTCATTCCTGATTTTAATTAACGCGCGAATATTCAGCGGGAGAGTCCCGTTGAAAACAGGAAAGTTTTTAACCTGAGATTGTTAAAGATATATTACAGATTAATAATATTCTTAAAATGTGGTAATTTAGTAAATCTGTAATAAAAGCGTAAACAACTGCCGCTAGGCTTGCTGATCCCGCGCAACAAAACGCCATGCTTTGCTCGCAGATGGTTGGCAACCGACGACAGTCCTGCTAAAACGTTCGTTTGATATCATTTTTCCTAAAATTGAATGGCAGAGAATCATGAGTGACAGCCAGACGCTGGTGGTAAAACTCGGCACCAGTGTGCTAACAGGCGGATCGCGCCGCCTGAACCGTGCCCATATCGTTGAACTTGTTCGCCAGTGCGCGCAGTTACATGCCGCCGGGCATCGGATTGTTATTGTGACGTCGGGCGCGATCGCCGCCGGACGTGAGCACCTGGGTTACCCGGAACTGCCAGCGACTATCGCCTCGAAACAACTGCTGGCGGCGGTAGGGCAGAGTCGACTGATTCAACTGTGGGAACAGCTGTTTTCGATTTATGGCATTCACGTCGGGCAAATGCTGCTGACCCGTGCTGATATGGAAGACCGAGAACGCTTCCTGAACGCCCGCGACACCCTGCGTGCGTTGCTCGATAACAATATCGTTCCGGTAATCAATGAGAACGATGCTGTCGCTACGGCAGAGATTAAGGTCGGCGATAACGATAACCTTTCTGCGCTGGCGGCGATTCTGGCGGGTGCCGATAAACTGTTGCTGCTGACCGATCAAAAAGGTTTGTATACCGCTGACCCGCGCAGCAATCCGCAGGCAGAACTGATTAAAGATGTTTACGGCATTGATGACGCACTGCGCGCGATTGCCGGTGACAGCGTTTCAGGCCTCGGAACTGGCGGCATGAGTACCAAATTGCAGGCCGCTGACGTGGCTTGCCGTGCGGGTATCGACACCATTATTGCCGCGGGCAGCAAGCCGGGCGTTATTGGTGATGTGATGGAAGGCATTTCCGTCGGTACGCTGTTCCATGCCCAGGCGACTCCGCTTGAAAACCGTAAACGCTGGATTTTCGGTGCGCCGCCGGCGGGGGAAATCACGGTAGATGAAGGGGCAACTGCCGCCATTCTTGAACGCGGCAGCTCCCTGTTGCCGAAAGGCATTAAAAGCGTGACTGGCAATTTCTCGCGTGGTGAAGTCATCCGCATTTGCAACCTCGAAGGCCGCGATATCGCCCACGGCGTCAGTCGTTACAACAGCGATGCATTACGCCGTATTGCCGGACACCACTCGCAAGAAATTGATGCAATACTGGGATATGAATACGGCCCGGTTGCCGTTCACCGTGATGACATGATTACCCGTTAAGGAGCAGGCTGATGCTGGAACAAATGGGCATTGCCGCGAAGCAAGCCTCGTATAAATTAGCGCAACTCTCCAGCCGCGAAAAAAATCGCGTGCTGGAAAAAATCGCCGATGAACTGGAAGCACAAAGCGAAATCATCCTCAACGCTAACGCCCAGGATGTTGCTGACGCGCGAGCCAATGGCCTTAGCGAAGCGATGCTTGACCGTCTGGCACTGACGCCCGCACGGCTGAAAGGCATTGCCGACGATGTACGTCAGGTGTGCAACCTCGCCGATCCGGTGGGGCAGGTAATCGATGGCGGCGTACTGGACAGCGGCCTGCGTCTTGAGCGTCGTCGCGTACCGCTGGGGGTTATTGGCGTGATTTATGAAGCGCGCCCGAACGTGACGGTTGATGTCGCTTCGCTGTGCCTGAAAACCGGTAATGCGGTGATCCTGCGCGGTGGCAAAGAAACGTGTCGCACTAACGCTGCAACGGTGGCGGTGATTCAGGACGCCCTGAAATCCTGCGGCTTACCGGCGGGTGCCGTGCAGGCGATTGATAATCCTGACCGTGCGCTGGTCAGTGAAATGCTGCGTATGGATAAATACATCGACATGCTGATCCCGCGTGGTGGCGCTGGTTTGCATAAACTGTGCCGCGAACAGTCGACGATCCCGGTGATCACAGGTGGTATAGGCGTATGCCATATTTACGTTGATGAAAGTGCAGAGATCGCTGAAGCATTAAAAGTGATCGTCAACGCCAAAACTCAGCGTCCGAGCACATGTAATACGGTAGAAACGTTGCTGGTGAATAAAAACATCGCCGATAGCTTCCTGCCCGTATTAAGCAAACAAATGGCGGAAAGCGGCGTGACATTACACGCAGATGCAGCTGCGCTGACACAGTTGCAGGCAGGCCCCGCGAAGGTGGTGGCGGTTAAAGCCGAAGAGTATGACGATGAGTTTCTGTCATTAGATTTGAACGTCAAAATCGTCAGCGATCTTGACGATGCCATCGCCCATATTCGTGAACACGGCACACAACACTCCGATGCGATCCTGACCCGCGATATGCGCAACGCCCAGCGTTTTGTTAACGAAGTGGATTCGTCCGCTGTTTACGTTAACGCCTCTACGCGTTTTACCGACGGCGGCCAGTTTGGACTGGGTGCGGAAGTGGCGGTAAGCACACAAAAACTGCACGCACGTGGCCCAATGGGGCTGGAAGCACTGACCACTTACAAGTGGATCGGCATTGGTGATTACACCATTCGTGCGTAAATAAAACCGGGTGATGCAAAAGTAGCCATTTGATTCACAAGGCCATTGACGCATCGCCCGGTTAGTTTTAACCTTGTCCACCGTGATTCACGTTCGTGAACATGTCCTTTCAGGGCCGATATAGCTCAGTTGGTAGAGCAGCGCATTCGTAATGCGAAGGTCGTAGGTTCGACTCCTATTATCGGCACCATTTCAAACTCTTCCCAAGTCTACCGAAATCAACTAAAAGCTCGTATACTGCGGTTTCTGGCCCGTATCTTATCTCCTGTTATCAACTAGACTCAACCGAAATCAAGTCGCAGTTGGGGGCATAAGTGGGGGCATTTTGTGTTCGGTCTAGGGAGATGCCCCCAATGAAACTTAATGCGCGACAGGTAGACGCAGCTAAACCCAGAGAGAAAGCCTATAAGCTGGCAGATGGTGCTGGTTTGTATCTTGAGGTTGTTCCCTCTGGTTCCAGATACTGGCGGATGAAATATCGCTTCAATGGAAAAGAAAAGCGTATGGCCTTTGGTGTCTATCCGGCAGTGTCCCTTGCACAAGCGAGGGCACTGCGTGACGACGCCAAGAAAAAGCTTGCCGAAGGTATCGATCCATCGCTTGCCAAGAAAGAAGAAAAGCTGGTTCGAGATGTGCAGCTAAATAATACGTTTCAGGCTGTGGCACTTGAATGGCATGGAACGAAGGTGAGCCGATGGTCAGAAGGTTATGCCTCGGACATTATCGAAGCCTTTAATAAAGATATTTTTCCCTATATTGGCCAACAACCGGTGAATGAAATCAAACCGCTGGTTCTGCTTAATGTGCTGCGTCGAATTGAAAGCCGTGGCGCGACAGAGAAGGCTAAGAAGGTTCGCCAGCGCTGCAGTGAAGTCTTTCGTTACGCCATCGTAACCGGTCGTGCGGAATACAATCCTGCAGCGGATCTTACCAGCGCGATGTCAGGGCATGAATCGAAGCATTATCCCTTCCTTACTGTTGAGGAGTTACCAGACTTTTTTAAAGCTCTCGCAGGCTACACAGGAAGCCCGTTAGTTGTTCTTGCGGCACGTCTGCTGATCCTCACGGGAGTTCGCACTGGCGAACTCCGAGGTGCTTTCTGGAGTGAGTTTGATCTTGAAAAAGCGGTGTGGGAGATACCTGCCGAGCGTATGAAGATGAAACGGCCTCACCTTGTCCCCCTCTCTACCCAAGCGCTGGAAATCGTACAGCAACTCAAAGTGATGTCAGGGCAATATCCACTGGTGTTCCCGGGACGTAATGATCCCCGCAAGACGATGAGTGAAGCGAGTATTAATCAGGTTTTTAAGCGGATTGGATATACGGGGAGGGTAACGGGGCATGGTTTCCGTCACACGATGAGTACGATTTTGCATGAGGAAGGTTTCAATACAGCGTGGATTGAAACCCAGCTGGCTCACGTTGATAAAAATGCGATTCGTGGGACGTATAACCATGCGTTGTATTTGGAAGGACGTAGGGAGATGATGCAGTGGTATGCGGACTATATAAACGCTAATCATAATTCATGTATTTCTTTGCTGGTGAACGCTACAAAGTAGATTTGACGTGATGATAGGATTGATTAGGAAAATGACCTAAAACCGTATATTTTGATACTTAAGTTTAAACATTAGCCCTATATCCGATCGCCCTTTGTTACCTACACTTCTATCTTTTTTAGGTTCTAGGGCTGAAAGATTTGAAGATAAGTTTATAAATATCAATAGATTACATGATTGTGTTGGTTCTTGGGTAGCCGTAACGCCTAGGGCGGTAGCGTACTTAAGATGAGTATAAAAAATGAACAGTAACTATATGCCATTCACACAACGAGATAGTCTCGGAAGATACTATACAAAAGAATCCATAAGTGCATTATTGGTTTCTCAGATGAAAGCTGAAAAAGTCAATAATATTATTGATTTAGCTTCTGGTGAGGGGAGCTTAACCTATGCTGCTTTAGACCGATGGAAGAATGCAGAAGCATATTCTTTGGATATAGAATCTCGGATGTCAAAAAAAGTATGTGATAATCTTACTCATATTGTAACAGATGCCCTTGTTCATTCATTTCCTGAAATGCTTGCCCGACATCAAGGAAATTTTGATGTTGCAGTATGTAATCCTCCATTCACTCTCCCTGAATGGAGGGATGATTATTTTAAAATCATTAGTGAGATTGGCGCAGATAAATATATATCTGTCTCAAAATATGTCCCAGCAGAGATAATATTTATATCTCAAGTCATCAGGTTTCTTAAAAAGGGCGGTGAGGCTGGAATAATTTTACCTGATGGTATATTTACAGCAAGAAAGTTTATAGGTTTAAGACGATATTTATTGAATGAACATTCAATTACAAAAGTCATTGAATTGCCTAGGAATATCTTCAAAAGGACAGAGGCTAAAACACATATTTTAATTTTTAATAAAAAAATTATGCCTCATCATAAAATACAATTACATTGTATAACTAAAGATGGGGAATTGTCGCCTTCTGTTTTAATTAGAAAAGAAGATGCGGTTGAGAGAATGGACTACTCTTATCATTATAATAAAAATGAAGGTAAAGGGTTTAGCACAATAGGGATGCTTAAAAATATTTCAATTTTTAGAGGTAGGTTTAATTCAAAGGAAATTACGGAACATGTTTTTCATACGACAAAATTTAGTGGTGATGAAAAGTACATTAAATTCCACTGCAACTCTGTAGAAGAATTGAAGCCATCAAAATTAGATGTCATTGCTAAGCCTGGTGATATATTAATAGCAAGAGTTGGGCGAAATTTTCATAAAAAAATATTGTTTGTTGAGAGCGGCTATTCTTATATCAGTGACTGTATTTTTCTGATACGAGCCTCTGGTGGAGATAAGAAAAAACTATTTGATTTTCTTTGTTCTCAAGATGGGCAAGAGGAATTATCTCGAGCGAGTAGTGGTGTAGCCGCACAACATATTACAATGGATGCATTAAAAAAAATACATCTTGTAAGGATTAAACATGACTGATGTGGAATTAGATAGTAATTTTCTTATCGAGGAACGAGCTGATTATATTGATGAGGATACGATAAAAAATAATACTATCAGAACTGGAGAGTTTTTCGATATTATACATAATGCTCTTATATCCCCAGGCATCAAACTTATAGTTGGTCCTAGGGGATGTGGTAAAACACATTTGATGCGTTATGCTTGGGTTGAATGTAAAAACGATGATAACGCACCATTACCACTCTATGTTTCTTTTAATAAATATTTTAAGTTAGAGCCGCTTTTAAAAAATAAACCAAATGCAATTGATCTCTTTCATAAATGGGTATTAGCAAAGATACTACTCTCTGCTTATGAAATTGCTTGCGATATTGAAGATTCTGAATATCTTGATTTGTCAACGATACTCATAGCGGATAAAGAGTTCCTAATTAATTTAATCGTAAGGCTTGAGCAGGGTCTTTCGCCATCATTAGAACAAGAAAACATTGTTCAATTGATCAGTGTTTCTTCTGTTATATCCTCGTTGAGTTCACTATGTGATTGGCTTGAACGTAAAAGAGTCATTATTTTATTAGACGATGCAGCAATAAGCTTAACTCCTGAATATCTTTACGAGTTTTTTGATATTGTACGTAGTCTAAAAACCTCAAAAATAGCTTTAAAGGCATCGGTTTATCCTGGAACAACCGAATATGGCCCAAGGTTTCATGTTGCTCATGATGCTGAAACAATTGATGCTTGGATTTCGGTACAGCACCCTAATTATTCCTCAGTGATGGATGCTATAGCGCAGGCAAGGTTTCCTGGGTATGATGGCATTCCGGATGACTTGAAAGAGTTATTTAAATTCTCAGCATTTGGTATTCCACGTTCTTTTTTGATGATGTTAAGAGATTATCAAACAACTTTAAGTCAGACAACTCAGCAAAAATTTAATAAAATAATTGAAAGGTATGTTGAGCTTAGACTCAGCGAATACAGTTCACTAAAAGATAAGCTACCTCGATTGTTTGACATTGTTTCATTAGGTGAATCACTTTTATTAAAAGTAGTCGAATTACTCAAGGAAAGTAACTCCCAATATAAAGAAGAGAAACAAGTCATAATCGGTATAGAGAAAAATGATAATGTTTATTTTTCTCGACTCACTAAGCTATTAATTGAAACAGGGCTTTTTTATAATCTTCCTGATATTTCTCATGGTGATGGGCGTACTTATGAAAGATATATACCTCATTATGCTTTATTAATAAAGGAAAGAGTGTTTAACGAAGGAAGTAGAGGTTTTTCTCCTTCTCAGATTATTCAAAAAATACTAAGAAAGAATGCTAAGCATCCTGTCAGAAGAAACATTTCATCATTATTCAATGCTGAGCAACTTGCGAGACTTAAACTAACTTTACCTCCATGCAATAACTGCAAGACTCCGCGATTGACTGACAATCAAAAATTTTGCCATCATTGTGGGAATCAATTGATTGATGAGTCGGCCTATAATCAGTGCATGTCTATTCCACTGTCAAAAGTACCACATCTAACATCTTGGCAAATGCAAAAACTATCTGGGCTGGAAAAAGTAAAAACTATAGGAGATGTATTGTCTTTACAAGACCCTGGGAGTGAGTTAAGAAAAATTCACAGAATAGGACCCAAAATTGCCAATAAAATTATGGACAAAGTGTTATTACATGTTGAAGAGTTTTTGTCTTAATTTTGATGGCATGTACTTGTCAATCGTGTCTTTCTTATCTGAAAAGTTTAATTTAAAAAGAGTCGGGAAAATGGAACTAGAATCAAAAGAGGATTATGAAGAGACCACTCATCATAATGTGGCGTCCTCAGTTGTCACTGCAACCCATGATAACTTAGATGGAAGAGAGTTTTTTGAACTATGTAGTAATCCAGCTCTAGTTTTTTCGTTTGAGACACACAAAAAATTTAATGAGTTACCTGTTGATAGCAAGGAATCCCCGTTAGATCTTTTTATAGCTAATACAAAGCAACTTCACTTGTTAAGGTCTGGTGATATTTCAAACACATTAAGCCATCTGTTGTTATTAGGTTATGTGTCTGCAGCCGAAAGTTATTTGCGAGCTCTTATCAGAAATCTAATTAATCATGATGAATATATACAGTCTATAGTTTCTGATAAGGCCGTTAGTTATGCAGCGGCACAACACCATAAAAAGGAGTTATTACCAGAAGCTTTACTTGAGGACTTTTCATTGGCAAGCCCTTATAATGTTTTTGAAACATTAAAGGACATTATTGGAATGAAAGGACAACGACCAATCGAAATGATGAAATGCTCAAGCGAATTCATGAAAGTTTGCGAGTTAAGGCATTGTTGTGTTCATCGATTTGGTAAGTTGGGTTCGAAAAATGCAATCCGACTAGGATTGGCTGAACATATGAAGCACTTAGAAAAACCGATAATACTCAATAATGATGATCTCGAGCAAATCGCATTTATTGTTGAGAATTTTATTAGAACTTTGAATAATACCGTTTTCAAATTTATAATTAATCGTACAGTTGAGAACAAAAATAAGGAAAAAGGAGGGGAAAGACTATATGATTCTGAATGGACATGGGTGTTTGAAAAAGATATAAGTCGATACGAAAAGTATTATGCAATATTTAGTGCCAAAAACGATACCCTTCCCGGATTATCATTACAGGATTCATATCAACTTTTTGTTAATGCATATAAGCCTAAACTTCCTGCAAGAAAAAATAAAAAAACTGAAGAAAATTAACGCCACTACTATCTGAAAATATTGGTAATTTTTACTTGAAATGGCAGGGCGTTATTTTTTTTGATTGAATATGGGTAATGTTAAATATCTAATCATTTGAAACTTCTAGCTATATTAATAAATGTAATGTGTGAATGATGATGGTGCTTGCTTTAACTATAGATTGTTATTCCATATAGAAATTATGTAGCATCGCAATTAAGTTTTATTGATAGGCATGAGTCCGGTTCAATACCGACTTAAACATTTTTCGTAGGATATCTAAGGCTGCGGCGCAGATCACTTATTAGGTGGACACCACTTTGTCGCATGCTTTATATTATGACCAGATGGCTCTCGCTGTACGCTTACTTTTCTTTCACTCCACAGCAATATTCTGCCACAAACACCGCCAGTAGAAGTCATATTTTCTTATTTATCCTGTAAAGTAGACCACTGCACAGTGCTCCAGCAAAAAGTACAGCTGCAATGGTGGCAAACATCAGTGTATATGCAAATTCTTTATACGTATCAAGAAGGTATCCGAAGATAAGGTGGACATAAGCTTCCGGGCTGAATCCGATGCAAATTAATATCCCCATTGCGGTTCCGGTAAACTCTTTTGGTATACGAATTTCATTTACCTGTGCATACATTATACCGCGCATACCAAACGTAAGGGCTCCCAGCAATAAAACCAGAGTAATAAGCAGTATAAGAAAGTGTGAGTCATGAGGGATAAATATAAAAGATGCAGTTATCAATGCGCCTAGAGTAAAGAAACTGGCCATAACTTTCAGGGAAGAACCAATCTTATCTGCAACCAGGCCAGCAAAAGGAGAAATAATAAAAGCGAGAAAATATGCTCTAATCATCCCGATAACAGCAGTTTGATCGGGAGTCATTCCATAGGCATCGGAGATGTATGGTACCAGATAAGCGCCGCCTTGGTAAACAAAAATAACACAGCTGATAATAAATGCTGCTAACGCAGCCATCACCAGGGGAGGGCCGGTGGCGAATGTGAAGTCATACTCTTCGAACGTTTTCACCGCCGGGAAGGCTGCCATTCGGGTATACATCGCCTGTTTACGTTGATGACGTGCCAGTTTTTCTTCATGAAGCAGATGCTCCAGGAAGTCCATATAACTCCATTCCTGGTCTACTGCCTGTTGTGACAGCGCAGGCGCTGCGCTTATAAGGCTTTCCAGTTGCAACTGCCCGGCGAGCGCCATCAGTCGTTGATGTTGCAGTTCCATCATCACGCCACTCTTCTGCAGAATGAGTCGTAGATGGAGAGTGGATGATGCAGGGGGGGTTGTCGAAGTTCACCAGATTTTCACCAGAATGCACGTCATACTCTTTTTTCTCCGGAGGCAGTGCCAGCATGGACTGCTGCTCTTCGAGCCAGCGATCGCAGGGACGGGGCTGGATTGTTTCATGCTTTCGTTGGTTAGCGACATCGTGCAGCCAGCGCAGACCGTGGCGGTTGGCTGTTTCAACATCGACAGTGATCCCCATCGGGCGCAGGCGGGTCATTAGTGGGATGTAAAAACTGTTACGGGTGTACTGCACCATCCGTTCCACCTTACCTTTAGTCTGTGCCCTGAAGGGGCGACACAGTCGGGGAGAGAAGCCCATCTCCTTGCCGAACTGCCACAGCGAAGGATGGAACCGGTGCTGACCGGTCTGATATGCGTCACGTTGCAGAACCACAGTTTTCATATTGTCATACAACACTTAGCGCGGCACACCACCAAAGAAGCGGAACGCATTACGATGGCAGGTCTCCAGCGTGTCATAACGCATATTGTCAGTGAATTCGATGTACAGTATTCCGCTGTATCCGAGAACAACAACGAACACGTGAAGCGGTGAGCGATCATTACGCATAGTGCCCCAGTCAACCTGCATCTGTCGTCCGGGTTCAGTTTCGAACCGAACGGCAGGCTCCTGCTCCTGAGGAACCGAGAGAGAACGAATGAATGCCCTGAGAATGGTCATTCCGCCACGATATCCCTGGTCTCTGATCTCGCGAGCGATTACCGTTGCCGGGATTTTGTAAGGATGAGCATCGGCGATGCGTTGACGAATATAATCCCGGTATTCATCCAGGAGTGAAGCAACAGCAGGTCGCGGCGTATATTTTGGCGGCTCAGATTTTGCCTGCAAATAACGTTTAACGGTATTGCGGGAGAGCCCCAGTTCTCTGGCAATCGCCCGGCTACTCATTCCCTGCTTGTGCAGGATTTTAATTTCCATAACTGTCTCAAAAGTGACCACAAGCTCTCCTGAATCAGGAGAGCAGATTCCCCCCTGGATCTGATTTCAGGCGTTGGGTGTGGATCACTATTGCACCGTTCGTGACAGCAATATCCACGCTCCGCCAGCAAGTGGGTGTATAAACCCGGGCCGCAGCCGATATCCAGAGTGCGTGCACCAACCAGTAGCTGACGGGCAATCCACCCAACCTGCTGTTCAATTACGATCTGTCTGCGGCTGGCCCAGTCATCATCCTGCGACAGATGGTTTTCCAGCATGCGCTGGCTAAACGCCAGCTCTTCCCAGGGTATTTTACTTTCAGCTGCAGACAGCTGCAGCCGACCGGAGGAAGAAATGAGAGTACTGATATCCATAATGCTCTCCTTAACGGTTATCGGGCTGTGAGCGAACGTTGTTCAGCCCGGTGGTGTTGATGCGGTAAGGCTGAACGTTGACGGACTTGATCAGTTTTTGGGTTTTGAGCTTTTTGAAAACGGTGAGAGTACAGTCGGCGAGAAACAGCCCTTCGCGGCTGTAGCATTCAACAGAGGTAACGCGACCAGATGCATCGCGGACGTGCACAATACGTCCACTTTTTGCGAGCACATGTAAGGTGCGCTGTCCCTGACGGGATAAATTCACACTGGAAAACCTGTTAATCAACATGAGCAAAAACGAGCCAACATCCGCAGATGTTCGCGTAAAGTTTAAGCGCAGCGATAAACAGTCCATTCTGAGCAGAACGGAAAACTGATTATCTGATGATTACATTCTCCAGCATCAAAGCCTCGGTGAGAGTTGAAAGGTATTTACGGGATGAATAATAACCACTGTTTTTTATAATGGAAAAACCGGAGAGAAAAAATGTGATGCGGGAGGAAATTTCAAAAGGTAATGCTGGCAACATTTGTTGCCAGTCAGTGAACTTGTCAACCATTCCATCAATGGGTTGTAGAATCTGATGGCGCCAGGCAAATCATTGGTCCCAAGCATAATATAAGAAAACATACCCTTCCTCATTTCGCTGATTGAATTATAGTAAGCCAGCGGGAGATATTTTCCGCCAGAGCATCGTTCCTGAAGAGAGCGCTGCCGGATACAACACGATCAACGCCGCTGGCGATTATCTCCGGCAGTTCTTCCAGTGTTAGCGAACCGTCAACGGCCAGCAGAATGGAATCCCGCTTCCCGGACGCATTGAGTAATGCGACAACCTGAGCGATGCGCCTCAGTAAGGCGGGCTTGCTGAGTTTGCTACCGTAACCCGGATTGACCGCCAGAATTTGTACGATTTCAACGTCTTCAATGACCGGCAGAATGTGTTCTAGCGGTGTCGCTGGGCACAGGCTAATCCCTCGCAACACCGGCATTGTGGCGCCGGAAACTTCCGTATTTTGCTCACCTAGCCAGTGGAGCATATGGTGCAGATGCGGCGAGTTTTCTACCTGCAACGTAACGCAGTGCGCGCCCGCCTTTACGCTTGCCTGCACGACGGGCCAGGGATTATCCACCATCAGGTGAACATCCTTAATTATCTGCGCTGGTAATTGCGTGATAGCCCAGGGTCCGACGGTGAACTGAGGGCAAAAATGCCCGTCCATCAGATCCAGGTGAAGAACGGGTTGTTCAAGCGCGCGAAGCGTTTGCAGGTACTCACCGAGTTTGAGCCACTGGCCGGCAAGAATACCGATGCTTAACGGGTAACGCTTCATTAACGAGACGCACTCTGCGCGATTCAACCCGGAAAAGGGACGGTTCATTTTGAGATCCTTATGGCATCAATCCATTGAAGATGCGTTTTTTTCGGGGGCAGCTCATCAGCGATTCAAGTTTTTCCACGCAAGCGAGGTAGTGAGGCGTTGTTTTATGGAACGCAACGGCGGCTTCATCTTTATAGGCTTCATAAATATAAAAGCGGCTCTTCACTTCCGGATCCTGCAATACGTCGAAGCGGAGATTCCCCTCTTCACGCACCGATCCCAGATGATTGAGGCGAAAGACGTCGATAAATTCATCGACTTTATCGTCGTGGACGTTAATTTCTACCAGAGTGACATGCATACAGTTCTCCTTGAAACGCATGGGCCCGCCTGGCAGGCCCGTGACTTCTTAGTTTTTCTCGCTCAGATAGAGTTCATACGCGCGGTCTGCGGTTTCATTACGATGTACCACCGCGTGGACGGCCTTCATCATGGCGACAGGGTGTTCGGACTGGAAGATGTTACGTCCCATATCGACACCGGATGCGCCCTGGTCGATGGCCTGCCAGCACATCTCAAGCGCTTCGCGTTCCGGTAATTTTTTACCACCGGCGATAACAATCGGAACCGGGCAGCCTGCGGCGATGCGCTCAAAACCTTTATCGACATAGTAGGTCTTGATGATCTGCGCCCCCATCTCTGCGGCGATACGCGTGGCGAGTGAGAAGTAGCGCTGATCGCGCACCATGTCTTTCCCCACGCCGGTTACTGCCATCGTCGGCATGCCGACTTTGATACCGGCATCGATCAACTGAATGATATTTTTGATCGACTGGTGCTCATACTCACTGCCGATATACACCTGCGCCGCCACGGCGCAACTGTTGAGACGAACGGCATCATCAATGGAAAGTGCGACCGCTTCATTGCTTAACTCGGTGAGAATAGAGTTGGCCCCCGAGGCGCGCAGTACCACCGGC
>OGHM01000634.1_pt1 | contig 18086 bp, 10 predicted proteins | sample 1571531 | NCBI WGS metagenome assembly OGHM01 (sample SAMEA2582031, study PRJEB24529) | metagenome | biome: Human gut stool | place: China | collected 2011 | reverse complement strand
AGTCAGTTTCAACTTCTGAATCGGTGTCAACATCCGAATCAGTTTCTGCATCCGAATCAGTTTCTGCATCCGAATCAGTATCAACATCCGAATCGGTGTCTACGTCTGAATCAGTTTCAACATCGGAATTAGTATCAACGTCTGAATCAATCTCGACCTCCGAATCATTGTCAGCTTCGTTGAGCAGTTCAGTATCAGAAAGTCAGTCAGTCTCTACTTCGCTTTCAGTTTCGACATCAGTCTCTTCTTCTGAGTCAGCATCATTGAGTACCTCTGCACCTGAATCAACTTCAACATCAGTAATTACTTCAGTTTCAGTGAGTCAATTACAATCAGGGTCAACATCTGGTAGCGGTTCATACTCTAACTCAATGAGCCAATCAATTTCTCGTTCAGAGTCATTGTCTGTATCAGAAACAGCAAGTGGTTCACAAAAACACAGCCAATCTGTGGCGCTTCCGAATACTGGCGAAACAGGATCTGTAACATCAGCTCTTCTTGGGGTAGTTACAGGGTTAGCTGGAATTGCTGGACTTACCCGACGTAAAAAGAAGGGGAACTGATCTAGTAGGAAATATCATTTTTTTCGAGTGAATCTCATAGGAGATTCACTTTTTTTCTAGTAGAATGAGGTGTTTTTAATGTGTTACAAAAAAATTTGAAAATTAAACAATAATATAGAAGTTTTTTGTAGCAAATTACTTGAATCTACGTAGTATTCCTGTATAATGAATAATGACTACAATGTAAGGGGAATATCATGCAATTTAAGCGTTCAAAAGGAAACTTTCGTGAAACAGATCGTGTCGTACGCTTCAAATTAATTAAATCAGGAAAAAATTGGCTTCGGGCATCAACGGCTGCTCTAGGCCTCTTTCGCGTGGTGCGTGGGCAAGTGGAGGAGACCATCATTGCCAACGTACAGCAAGATCAAATAGAAAGTCAAAAGCATAACCAAGCCTTCTTAAAAGGTTTGATTACGGTAGGGACTGTTTTTGGTGGTGCTGTGATTGCTACGACTGCTAAGGCGGAGGATGCAACATCACTTGCACCAATGGTTTCTGAGACAAAAGAGGAAACCTTGGCAGAAGTGGATAGTGTGGTCTTAGGAAATACCTCTACCCAGTCTTCAGAATCCAGCTCTGTTTCAGGATCAACTAGTTTTTCTACATCTGAGAGTGCGTCTGCTTCGATCAGTGAATCCACCTCTTTGTCCTTGAGCGAAGTTGGATCAACTGCATTATCAACGGCACTTAGCGAGTCTGCTCAAGCTCTAGAGTCAGAAGCAGGTATTGAGGAGCCGACTGGTTTAGAAGAAGCCACTGTTTTAGAACAAAATACCTCTGAAGCTGAATTGCTTCAAGAAATTGCAGGGAATTACGCATCTAAAATGACGGACACTGATCGCCGAGCAGTGGTCGAAGCGGTCATTAACAAAGTGCAGGCCGAAGTGACTGCAAGCAATAACTTGATCCAGACCAATGCCAGTGCTCAAGCTTATGCTGACCAGCGCGATCGCTTGGAGAAAGCTGTCGATGAGATGATGACGACCTTGACAGCTGCAGGTTTTGTGGGAAATACAAATGTAGATGGGAAACCTGCGATCTCTGCTCAGTTGGCTCCCATTGCTGAGGAAACATACTTGGCTGATGATGTATTGGATATGACCCCGAACCCAGAAGATCCCAATGGTGCGAGTGTAGAAGATCCTACACTTGACACACCAGGATATGCTAAGGATCCTCATCTAGATAAAGATCTCTTAAGATTTTCGCCTGAAGAGTTGAAAAATTTCTTAGGTGAACCCTACACCAATCGTTATACATTTGGTATTTGGGACTTTGTGAATAAACAAGGAGAGTCACTTGGTTACTATGCGACCATGTCGATTGATATCAGTGAGATAGATCCGGAAAAGCATAAGGCAATGGATGTCTATTTCCGCATTGTCCGAAAATCAGATGGGGCTGAAATTTTTTCACAAACTGTATCTCCAGAAGGATATGGCCAAGATATTCAATTACCAAAAGAAGTACTAATTGGTCAGGCTCCCCTTGGGAACAAGGTTTTTAATTCGGAACCTTCTACAGGTAATGGGACCTTTGGAATGCTAACGAATTTTATTCCGGAACAGGCTTTCTTATTCCGGAGTATTTATGATGTCATGACGCCTGAGAATCAAGGGCAGTTGATTAGGACGTATCCTAGTATCAAAATTCCATCTATGATGGGACAACAATCGACCTTCTATAGAGAAGTGGACCCGAATGGTAGATGGTTTAATGGGCAATATGAACCAACGGGGAAAGAAAGATCCTTACTAGAGTATAGAATCTACGGATTGGAAGGCCAGCATTATACAGCTTCTAATCCACGCGAATTTCCTGGTTATGTACAGGTCCCAGCGCATACCGTATTCCCAAATCGTCAAAGTGGGGTGTTCGATAATAGCAAGAATGGGAAATCAAGAGTTGAACTATTAGGGGATGCACGTGAGCATTTCATTAAAAGTGAAGTTGTCACCCTTAATCAAAATGGTGATTATTCTCTTCGCTACTATGTTTTAGATCCTTCTAAAATCCATGATGTTAGTAGTGGTGATGTAGGAAATGCTAAGGTAACCGATGTATATACACTTGTTTATGAAAAAGAATTTAAACAAGATAGTACGGATAACCTTTCAGATTTAGGTGGAACTCGTAAAGTTGAAAGTAAAAACAAGGATTATTTCCTGAATGTTACACCAAAACGAATAGATTACCAACATTTTGAGTTGGATATTACAGGTTGGTTCTCTAGTAAGGAGACAGTTACATACACTGATGAGAAAACAGGAATAGAATATACTGTTCCAAAACCATTCACGGAACTTCCAAAATCGGCCTACCTCGATAAAAATACGACCATGGTTGTTGGAGAAGATGCAACACCTCAAGGAGCAGATGGTTTTTCCAACTTCAAACAAACGATCAAAAAAATAGTAGATTCATACCCCTTAACGAGTGTGAACTATTACTATCGGAAGATGACACCGTCAGAATCTGCTTCACAATCTCAAAACTTCTCGATTTCAACTTCAGAGTCACTAGTTTCAGAATCCATTTCATCTTCTCAATCTGTCTCGGTCAGTGAGTCCGTTTCCTTGTCACAAGCATCTAGCTCCGCCAGTCAATCAGATTCACAGGTTTCAACCTCGATTTCCTTGTCACAATCTGTATCGACAAGCGAATCCAACTCGTTGATCCAGGAATCGATCTCCGCAAGTCAGTCGGAGTCGTTGATTCAAGAGTCCGTTTCAGCCAGCCAATCAGACTCGTTGGTTCAGGAATCTGTATCGGCAAGTCAATCAGAATCCTTGGTTCAGGAATCCGTATCAGCAAGTCAGTCAGATTCATTGGTACAAGCCTCCGTTTCAGCTAGCCGGTCAGAGTCGTTAGTTCAAGCGTCGGTTTCTGCAAGTCAGTCAGAGTCATTGATTAAGGAGTCAGTATCTGCCAGTCAATCAAACTCCTTGGTTCAAGTCTCGGTTTCAGCCAGCCAGTCTGAGTCGTTGGTTCAGGCATCTGTATCGGCAAGTCAATCCGACTCGTTGGTACAAGCCTCAGTTTCTGCAAGTCAGTCTGAGTCGTTGCTTCAGGAATCCGTTTCGGCCAGCCAGTCTGATTCCTTGGTTCAAGAATCAGTTTCTTCAAGCCAATCTGAGTCGCTTGTTCAAGAGTCGATTTCAGCGAGTCAATCAGAGTCATTGATTAAAGAATCTGTATCAGCTAGTCAATTCGACTCACAATCAAAAGCAGCATCAGCATCTAAGAGTGAGTCTGAAAAAGCCTCGAAATCTGTTTCGTTGAGTCAGTCGGTATCCTTATCTAATTTAGCATCTAGATCAATTTCTGTATCTCAATCGCAGTCGACATCAGCGGTTGGATCGGAGGAAGTGGTTTCTCAACTGATTTCCTTGTCACAATCTATTTCGATGAGCAAAAAGCTGTCAGAATCCGTTTCGTTGAGTCAGTCAGAGTCGTTGCTTCAGGAATCCGTATCAGCGAGTCAATCAGACTCGTTGAATCAAGCCTCCGTTTCAGCTAGCCGGTCAGAGTCGTTAGTACAAGAATCCGTATCTGCCAGCCAATCCGATTCGCTGGTTCAAGAGTCAGTTTCGGCAAGTGAATCGAATTCATTGGCTCAAGAATCGATCTCAGCAAGCCAATCAGATTCGTTAGTTCAAGCATCAGTTTCCGCAAGTCAGTCCGAGTCATTGGTTCAGGAATCAGTATCTGTCAGTCAGTCAGACTCGCTGATTCAAGCATCAGTTTCCGCGAGTCAATCCGATTCGCTAGTTCAAGAGTCAGTTTCCGCCAGTCAATCTGAGTCCTTGATTCAAGCATCAGTTTCCGAAAGTCAATCGCAATCTACTTCTGATGTCGAATCTAAGTCTCAAATTACAGAATCTATATCCTTTTCTCGTTCTGATTCAATGAGTCAGTCGGAATCGCAAGTATCGACTGATTTGCAATCAACATCATTGAGTCAATCAGAATCGTTGGTGCGAGAGTCAGTTTCTGCGAGTGAATCGGAATCATTGGTTCGGGAGTCTGTATCGGCCAGTCAATCAGAGTCGCAGGTTCAAGTCTCAGTATCTGCTAGCCAATCGGATTCGTTGGTTCAAGCATCTGTATTGACCAGCCAATCAGAATCGCTAGTTCAAGAGTCGATTTCAGCTAGTCAATCAGACTCGTTAGTACAAGAATCCGTTTCGGCAATTCAATCCGACTCCTTGGCCCAAGCATCCGTTTCAGCAAGTGAATCAGAATCGCTAATCCAAGAGTCGATCTCAACTAGTCAATCCGAGTCTTTGGTTCAAGCGTCCGTTTCTACTAGTCAGTCCGACTCGTTGATTCAGGACTCCGTTTCAGCGAGTCAATCCGATTCGCTAGTCCAAGAGTCGATCTCAACTAGTCGATCCGAATCTTTGACCCAAGCATCCGTTTCAGCAAGTCAATCCGAGTCGTTGGTCCAAGAGTCAGTTTCCGCGAGTCAGTCAGAATCCTTGGTTCAGGCCCCGGTCTCAGCTAGCCAATCATACTCGCTGATTCAAGCATCCGTTTCAGCAAGTCAATCTGAATCCTTGGTTCAAGAATCAGTTTCTTCAAGTCAATCTGACTCCTTGGCCCAAGCATCCGTTTCGGCAAGTGAATCAAATTCGTTGGCCCAAGCATCCGTTTCGGCCAGTCAATCCGACTCCTTAGTACAAGCGTCGGTTTCAGCTAGCCAATCAGACTCGCTGGTACAAGAATCAGTCTCAGCAAGTCAATCAGATTCATTAGTGCAAGCTTCTGCTTCGACAAGCGAATCGGCTTCAACTTCTCATGTCGTAGCTGCATCGCAGGTTTCAGAGTCTGGATCGTTCTCTCGATCCGTTTCTGAGAGTCTATCTGCTTCACAATGGACATCCCATTCAGAATCTCTAGCATCAACATCTGTTTCAAAATCAGACTCCTATAGCCAATCAACTTCGCTCCTTTCTTCAAGCGAATCGGCTTCAACGTCCATGCCAGTATCTGAATTTCCTTTGACGAGTGTTTCAGATTCTATAAGCGCATCGTCGACAGAGAGTCAATCCTTATCGCAGGAAATTTCTGAATGGATCAGTGTGTCTTATGCGTCAAGTTTCTCTGCTGTGACAAGTTCTTCGGAGTCTGTCGTGTCTTCGTTAGACACCTCTTACTCAGAATCTCCATCAGATGCAAGCTCGCTAAGTGCGACACGTTCTTCAGGACCTGCTCTTCCAGAGACAGGTGCCCATCCTTCATCTAATATTCTTGCTACAGGAGCTTCCATTCTTCTGTCTGGATTAGCCCTTTTAGGAATTCGGAAAAAAGATGACAAATAAAACCTTAAAAGACCGGAATGAACCGGTCTTTTATTGATCTAGAATGTCTAAGAAGTTGGGAAATATGTTATAATGAATGAGGAAGTTTTCGTTGAGGGATATGAAAAAGGTTACTTTGTGAAAAGCTCTGTTTGCCTTCATATCTTCAGAAAATATGGGATTAAAAAAGAAGAGTCAGAGGAAAGAGATGAAAATCCATTTTACAAATTTATTTGGGCAATCTTCGAAAAGTGTTGCTCTGATGGCACAAAACGATATTATGAATGTCGTTCGTGAACTTGGGGTTAATGAATTAGGGATCTACTTTTATGATCATAGCAATGAACCAGCTAGCGAATTGAACTCGCGGATGGATGGGATTTTAGCAGGCGTTGCTTTTGGGGATATCGTCTTCGTTCAATCTCCTTCTTGGAATGGAATTGAGTGGGACCGCCGTTTGGTTGATAAGTTAAAACTCCTTCAAACCAAGCTGGTCATGTTTATCCATGATGTTCCACCACTCATGTTTGAGAGCAATTATTACCTAATGCCTAACTATATCGACATGTACAATCAGAGTGATCTGGTCGTTGTTCCGTCAGAGCAAATGTACCATCGTCTAGTATCAGAAGGGCTCACAGTGAAAAAATATGTGGTCCAAAAGTTGTGGGATTTGACCCACAGTTTGGATCTCTATACTCCGCAATTTGAGAAAAAACTGATCTTCTCAGGAAATCCTTCGCGTTTCCCTCATATCATCGATTGGAAATATGATACCCCCCTTCATGTCTATACCGAACCAGTTGAAGGAGTCGATTATTCTAAGGTCCATATCGAAGGCTGGCGGACCAAGCAAGAGTTGCTTCTCGAGCTTTCCAAGGGTGGTTTTGGGCTTGTCTGGGGAAATTCTGAGAATCCTGAGGATGAGCGGGATTACTACAAAGAAAATATTTCCTACAAACTATCAACCTATCTTTCTGCTGGTCTTCCAGTAGTGGTACCAGATTATTTGTCAAATGCAGACTATATTCGAGAAAAAGGGATCGGATTTGTAGCCTCCAGTCTCGAAGAAGCCAATCGTTTGGTTCAAGACTGCACAGAAGAAGAGTATGCCCAAATGGTTCAAAAGGCTCAACATACTTCTTATTTGATTCGCAATGGCTATTTTACAAAGAAATTATTTGTTGATAGTGTCATGGCTTTAGGAAAATAAATAGAATAAAATAGGATTCTTCAGACATAAATCTGAAGAATTTTTTATTGAATACGGTACCAAGGCTATAATTTTTTACAATATTAAGGATTAGTGACAAATAAGTGTAGAAAATAAGCAAATTATGGTAAAATAAGTTGAGATAAAATGCTCTAAAGGCACATATTTAAAGGCTGTTTCCCTGGTGAAAGAGTCAAAATGAGTAAGAGAAAGTTTAAAAGAAATGTTAAAACGATCTGAAGTAGGAAAGAGATTTTGTTGGACGATATTTTTCGTCTTTATTTATGTTTTGGGAAGTAAAATTTCCCTGCCTTTTGTTGACTTATCAAAGGCATTGAGACTCAATGAGGGAACGACAACGGGCTTGCAGCTCTCAAGCGCTGTGATGGGGGGAAACCTCCGCGGAATGTCGATCTTTTCGATCGGTCTATCCCCATGGATGTCTTCCATGATTTTGTGGCGGATGTTTACCGTTTCAAAACGCTTTAACCTCGAAAAAACCAGCACGGAGATTGTGGAGCGGCGAAAGATGTACGTGACCTTGGCGCTCGCTATTGTCCAGTCTTTGGCAGTGGCCATGTATCTCCCCTTGAAGACAGGGTTGAACTCCGGACTTGTCATTGCAGTCAATACCATGATTATGGTAGCTGGAGCCTTCTTTTTAGTTTGGCTCTCCGATCTAAATGCCGCTTTGGGGCTTGGAAGTTCTGTTGTGATCATGATGGCTGGGATGGTTATGTACCTGCCAGAAGACGTGATGCAGACCCTTTCAAATGTCAATAATATCCCAGAAATCGCTTATGTTCTGGGCGTGATTTTCATCTTGATTTTTGTCTATGTGGCAGTCTTGGTGGAATATTCCAAGTACCAGATTCCTGTCAATAAATTAGGGATCCACAACAACTTGAAAAGTTATACTTTTTTGGATATCAAGCTTAACCCGGCAGGAGGGATGCCCTTCATGTATGCCATGACCTTGGTGTCCATTCCTCAGTATGCTATGCTCTTGATCTTGTCAATGGATTCCAATGCCAAGTGGGCTGCTCGTTTAGCCAAACACTTGGTGATGGGAGATCCGATTTGGATCCTTCTTTACATTCTGATGATCGCCCTTCTCTCTTTTGCTTTTGCCTTTGTCAATGTAAACGGAGAAGAAATTGCAGATAAGATGATGAAGGCTTCCGAGTATATCGATCATGTCTATCCTGGAGCAGATACACGTCGCTATATCAATAAAATTGTGCTACGCTTGACGGTTTTTGGGACCTTGTATCTGATCCTCTTCACGGCGCTTCCTTTTTCTCTCTTGTTATGGGATAAGGATCTCTTGCGCTTGACCATGATTCCAGGAACCTTCCTCATGTTTGTCGGGATGATTTACAATATCCGAGAAGAAATTCGTGCCCTTCGTGTGAATCAACGTTATACAAGAATATTCTAGGAGTAACCATGTATTATTTTGTACCAGCCTGGTATGGAACGGACCGCATCTGGCAGCAAACAGCTACCCCTTGGTACTGGATGCGAGAGTCCATTGAATTTGACGATACCATTAATCAAGTTCGTATTTTTCAAGAAGCAGAAATGGATCGGATCTTATTGTTGCCTCAATATAGTCCACAACTGCGCTATTTTTTACACCGCCAAGACTTGTTAGAGACAGATGTGCTTTCGATTTTTGATAAGATCCAACAGGTTCCGTCTAGTTTGGCGATGCGCCCAGTTCAGCTTCAGGATATCGAATGGCCGAGTGAGACCACTTTTTCCTACACTCCCTTTTTAGTAATGGCATTTCGAAAGGGCCACCACCTAGCGAAAATTGATATGGGAGTGGATGGAAACCTTCTTTCTTTGACCCGTTATAAGAATGACGAGATCAGCTACATCGAGTACTTAGATGATCGTGGCTTTATCTCTAGTAGGGTCTACTACAATGAGAGAAAACCCTATTTCCAAGAGTATCTGAGTTTTGATGGGCAATGGGTTTTGAGAGAGATGTTGATCGAAGAGAACCACTCCGTCATGGTCAATGAAGCTTTCTTTCCTGCCTTCAAAAAAGAAAGCTATGCCAATATGGGAGAAGTTGTAGCTGAAAAGATGAAGGAACAGTTGGCAGCTTTGGTACCAGGACGAGATCAGTTGGTCTTAGCTGCTCATCCAGCAAATTTGGCTTTTTTACAAGATACAGCAAGTAGTGTCAAGAAAGTCTTGTCCTTCTATGGAGATCGTCAGCCCTTATCTGCTGAAAACTTTGCCCTCTATTTTGATATGATTGATGCCCAGCTCTTGATTACAGATAGTGAAAAAACCAAAGAAGCGATTGGGGTCTTTTCTCCTAGCTTGGCTCAGAAGACACACCGGATTACCTCTTTTGACTCCCGCCTCCGTTTGGGCTCTAGTCAGGAGCGCAAGGAATCCAAGATTTACTTTTATGTCAACGAAGCCGAGCTTCCAAGTAAGAGCCAGCTCAAGAAGGTCCTAGAAGTCTTGGCGCAACATCCTTTATTTGAAGTTGTTTTTGCATTTTACAATGGATCACCGGAGCGTGTTAAGGAATTAGAAGGGCAACTCGAGGAATTGATCGCTAGCGAGCAGGACTTTCATCTGGTTCAATCACCAGCCCAAATGGAAGGACTTGGGGAAAACCAGATCATCGATGAAGAGTCCGTACAAGACGCACCGGACTACCGTTTTGTAGTTAAGAATTTTTCAAATGAAAATGACATTATTCAAGAATTGGAAAAAACACGCTTGATCGTAGATTTAAGCGAGGAACCCAACCTCTATACGCAGATTGCAGGGATCTCTGCTGGGATTCCACAGGTCAACCGCGTCCAGACAGAATATGTCGATCATTTGAAAAATGGCTATGTCTTATCAAAGGGAGACAAGGAATTAGAAAAGGCGATTACTCACTTTTTATTGGAATTGAAGCCTTGGAACGAAGCCTTGGTCTACTCGATCGAAAAAATTCAAGAATACACCGGTCAACGCTTGATCGAGAAATGGGAAGGATGGATGAAAGAACGTCATGGATAAAAAATTACAAATACCCCATATTCTCCAAATCGGCTCAAGTAGTTGGCAGGATCAGGTGGAGCTTCCTGCTGGACTAGGCTGGCACTTTTTTCAAGCTACCGCTCTTCCATCGCTCAAAGAATATATGGAAGAAGAGGAAATCTCCAAATTCAAAGCCTTGATTCTAGAAAAGCCAGAAGATTTATTAGCTTTAGGAGAAGACCTGGCTTATTTTCAGCCTTATACTGTTTTTTATGATCAAAGCCATGAACTAGAGGCGCCTTCTGACGAATTGGCCCACCTCTTAAGACTCAAGCAAGCAAGACCCTGGGATTTCTCAAACAAGCATCAATTTCTCTATGTCTTAGAGCGCTTTTTATACGACAATCAATATGGAGATGCCTTTACGGCTCGTGACCTGCGAGTGAGACCGGATTTTGCTGGCCAGCAAACGGTGCTGGGGCAACATTTTCTGAAGCTAGATGGATCATACGGTGAAGAGTTTACACCGATTGCTCAGTGGGTCTACAACTACGTGTATGATGCTAGCCGTCCCATCAATTTTTGGTTGGAATATGAAAAAGATCCAAGCTGTCAGCTGCAATTGCGGATTCAATTTTACCGCTTTGGTGCACTGGGAGAGTGGGTCAAAGATGCAGTCTTTTCAGAAGAAGAGATGGAGCAACCCTTAGAATTGGATGGAGCAGAACCTTATTACCTAGCTTTTTCGCTGGAAGCAAAAGGAGAGGGGACGCTTACGATCGGAGCCCTACATAAGCGCTTGTCACATGGTCCTTTAGGAGAGATGACCGTAGGAGCTAAGACGCTACGGGACCACAAACGCCAAGAAATTTTTGCTTATTTCCATCCTGGCGATATGAAGCCACCTTTAAACATTTACTTTTCTGGGTATCGCCCGGCCGAAGGTTTTGAAGGGTTTGGGATGATGCGTGCGATGGGGAGTCCCTTTATTCTCTTTTCTGACCCAAGACTGGAAGGTGGATCCTTCTATATGGGCTCAGAAGAATTGGAAAGTCAAATCACTGCTTTTATTGATCAGCACTTGGACTTGCTCGGCTTTGAGCCAAAAGATATGAATTTCTCTGGCTTGTCCATGGGGACCTTTGGTGCCCTTTACTATGGGGCTCTTTATTCTCCTCATGCGATCTTGGTCGGAAAACCCATTGTCAACCTGGGGGATGTCGCTGCCAACCTGAAATTTAAACGTCCAGATGAGTTTGGAACATCCCTAGATATGATGCAGTTGATCATTGGTCAAGTGTCGCAAGAAGGGATCGGTCAGCTCAATCAACGCTTCTGGGACCGGTTTGACCAGGCAGATTTCAAGGATACGATTTTAGCCCTTGCCTATATGAGGGATGATGACTATGACCAGCAGGCTTATCCAGATATTTTAGAGGCCTTGTATGAATTACCGGTTCGTATTATCAGTACTAGCCGTGCCGGTCGACACAATGATGCGAGTGGTCCAATCATTGAGTGGTTTGTGACCCAGTACAAAGAAATCATGGAAAGAGACTTTGGAAGAAACCAATGATAAAAATAAAAGAAAATGAAAGCAGACGAATCTACTGGGGCGATACCGTTCTTGCAGATTATCTTTGGGGGTCAACGATTCAAGCAACTGCCCAAGGAAGCGTTCAATTTCAGAACCCCCTCATGCCATCTGGTCAAGTGCTGAAAACTTGGCATTCGCAGACAAATTTTGGCGCAACTCGTCAAATTCCTAGTCTGCCCCTGCTCAAAAGAGAGCAAGATTATGAATTGGTTATCACGATGGAAGCGACTCCCACTCATACCGTTATGGTAGAAATTATCTTTAGAGATCGCTTTGGAGACCTTGTTGGCCGTCGAGTAACCGCAGAAGGTCGCTTGCAGTTCACCTATCCAGATCAAGCTTACGCCTACGAAGTACGCTTGCTCAGTGCAGGTTTGCAAGAGTTTACCTTCCACTATTTCACTATTCAACCAATATCGTCTGAGGGAGCAGAAGTTCTCGAATAGACGAACATCACTGCAAAAAAAGAGGATTACATTGGATTACGTTAAATTAAGAAACATCAAAAAAATCTTAAAAGAAGTCAATAGCTGGAAGGATGACATGGCCCGTTTGACGGATCGTCAGCTACAGGAGAAGACTGCAGAATTTCGGGAACGTCTAGCAGAGGGTGAGACCTTGGATGATCTCTTGCCAGAAGCATTTGCTGTTGCGCGGGAAGCCGATAAACGGGTCTTGGGCATGTTTCCTTATGACGTGCAAGTCATGGGAGGGATCGTCCTACACCAGGGCAATGTCGCTGAAATGAATACCGGTGAAGGAAAGACCTTGACGGCAACTATGCCGGTTTATCTCAATGCCTTAGAGGGCAAAGGGGTCATGGTTATTACGACCAATACCTATCTGGCAACTCGGGATGCAGAAGAGATGGGACAGGTCTATCGCTTTTTAGGTTTGACCGTCGGCGTTCCTTTGAAACAGTCAGAGGACGAAGAATTAGATCCAGAAGTCAAACGCGAGATTTACCAATCAGACGTCATCTATACGACCAATACCAGTCTGGGCTTTGACTATCTAACAGAGAACTTGACGGCTTCAGCAGATGGCCAATTTTTGGCAGACTTCAATTACGCTATAGTCGATGAGATTGATTCGGTGCTTCTAGATAGTGCTCAGACTCCCTTGATTATTTCTGGTTCTCCTCGGGTCCAGTCCAACCTTTATGGGATTATTGATACCCTGATCCAAACCTTCAAAGAAGGGGAAGACTTCAAGTTTGATGAAGAAAAGAAACGAGTTTGGTTGACTCGAAAAGGAGCTCATGCAGCAGAAGCCTTTCTAGCCATTCCCAACCTCTATGATCCCCAATACCGTGACTTGGTCCGCCATATCAGCCTAGCCCTGCAGGCCAATAAAAACTTTATTAAGGATAAGGACTATGTCATCCATCCCAATGTCGAAGGACAACCTGAGATTGTCTTGCTAGACCAGGCGACGGGTCGCTTGATGGAAATGACACGCCTCCAAGGAGGACTCCACCAGGCGATTGAAGCCAAGGAAGGTCTAAAGCTAACTCAAGAAACACGGGCCATGGCTTCGATTACCTACCAAAACCTCTTTAAGATGTTTCGGAAGTTAGGAGGCATGACGGGGACTGGGAAGGTCGCTGAGGCAGAGTTTCTTGATACCTATGCCATGTCAGTGATCAAGATCCCAACCAATCGCAAGAAGATCCGCAAAGATTTGCCGGATGAAATCTATCAGACCTTGCCGGAGAAAATCGTGGCTTCCTTGGATTATGTGAAGAAGGTCCATGAAAAGGGCAATCCGATTCTGGTCTTTGCCGGATCCGTTGAGATGTCGATTCTTTATTCGAATCTTCTTTTGCGCGAAGGGATTCCACACAATCTTCTCAATGCCAACAATGCTCCTCGAGAGGCCCAGATCATTAAGGAATCAGGTCGAAAAGGAGCCGTGACGGTTGCGACCTCAATGGCCGGTCGGGGAACCGATATCAAGTTGGGACCAGGAGTCGCTGAGTTAGGTGGCTTGGTGGTTGTTGGGACTGAGCGGATGATGAACCAGCGGATTGACCTTCAAATACGTGGACGTTCAGGTCGCCAAGGAGATCCCGGTTTGACCAAGTTCTTTGTCTCTTTAGAAGACGATTTGATGAAAAACTGGGGACCAGACTGGATCCAGGATACCTATCAAGACTATGATGTGGATGAGCGGATTGGTTCTGCTAAAGCTCTGACCAAGCGCAAGTATAGAAACTTGGTGGAACGGGCTCAAAATGCTAGTGAAAGTTCTGGTCAGGCCAGTCGTCGGATGACGCTAGAATTTGCGGAAAGCATGAACATTCAGCGTGCCATCGTCTACGAAGAGCGCGACCGCTTGATCAAACAAGAAGGTCGCTTGGATGATATCGTTGAAAAAGTGCTTCGTTCCGTCTTTTCAAGTGTAGCCCATAAAAAAGAATACAAGGAACCGGTAGCTTTTTATCGCTATATGTTAGACAATGTTAGCTACCAAGTGGATCCGGAAAAGGCCCACCAAACCTTCCGTAGCAAAAAAACCAAAGAGAATTTCTTATGGGAGATCGCTAAAAGCGAGTTGGAAGCTAAGTATGAGATCTTAGGCACCGATGAGGTGATCGCCCAATTCCAACGCATGGCTATCCTAAAAGCTATCGATGAAAACTGGGTAGAGCAGGTAGACTATCTGCAACAATTGCGCATGGCGCTCTCTGGTCAGTACACCAGTCAGAAAAACCCTTTGGTAGAATTTTTCCAAGAAGCCTACCAATCCTTTGAACGAATGAAAGAGGCGGCCAAAGAACAAATGGTCCGCAATCTCTTACTGAGTCGAGTAGAAATCAATAAAAAAGGGGAAATTGTCTTGCATTTCCCATAAAAGAGGACATTATGACAGTATACAATATCAACCTTGGAATCGGTTGGGCCAGCAGTGGTGTTGAGTATGCCCAGGCCTACCGTGCCCAGTTGTTACGCAATATCCATCAACCAGCCAAGTTTGTCTTTATGGATATGATTCTAGCCGATAATATCCAACATTTAACAGAAAATATCGGTTTTAAAAATGATGAAATCATCTGGCTCTATAGCCATTTTACAGATATAAAAATTGCGCCAACGACCTATACCATTGATCAGGTCTTAGCAGGATTTTCCGGAAAACCGACTCGGGAAGAAGTCGATGGTAAGATCAAGCGCTTCTTTTATGAGGACCAGGACAACTTTTTGACCTGCTACCTGCGCGCAGAAAACAGTCCCTATGTCGAACGCTGTGAGTACGTGTCTAAAGGAATTTTAGTGAGGAAGGATTATTTCTCCTATACCCGCTATTGTACCGAGTACTTTATTCCTAAGAACAATCAAGCCAACTTGATTGAGCGCCGCTTTTACAATGAAGACGGGACGGTTGCCTACAGCATGCAGATGGCGGATGGCCGCGAAATCTATCGTTTTCCAGATCGCTACCTGGTTGGTCGCCAAGAATTGATCCGCTACTTCATGCAAACCCTCCAATTGACCAAACAAGATCTGGTGATTTTGGATCGGGAAACCAATATTGGTCAGCCTATCTTTGAAGAAGCGCAAAAAGCCCGTCTGGGGGTGGTCGTTCATGCCGAGCACTTCAGTGCCAATAATGTTGATGATCAGTATATCCTATGGAACAACTATTACGAGTACCAATTTACCAATGCAGACAAGGTGGACTTCTTTATTGTTGCGACTGACCGCCAAAAAGAAATCTTAGCCGAGCAATTTGCCAAATACACCAACCATCAGCCGGCTATCTATACCATTCCAGTTGGGAGTCTTGCAAGCTTACCACAGAACGAAAATCGCACCCCATTTTCTATGATTACTGCCTCTCGTTTGGCGACAGAAAAGCATATTGACTGGTTGGTGCGAGCAGTGGTTCGCGCCAAAAAAGAATTGCCAGAACTGTCTTTTGACATCTATGGAAAAGGTGGAGAAGAAGGCAAGTTGCGTTCTCTAATTGATGAATTGGGGGCAGCAGACTATATCCATCTCAAAGGGCATGCCAATCTAGAGAAAATTTATAAGAATTATGAGGTTTACCTGTCAGCGTCGACCAGCGAAGGCTTTGGGTTGACCTTGATGGAGGCGATCGGTTCTGGTCTTCCGATAATCGGTTTTGACGTTCCTTATGGCAACCAGACCTTTGTTACAGAAGGTAAAAATGGCTATCTCATTCCGCCTTCAGCAGATCAAGTGGTCGACCAGATTGCTTCTGCCTTTGCGGAAAAAATGATCCAGCTATACAAAAAAGATGATCTAGCCAGCATGCGTCAAGCATCTTATGCGCGTGCAGAAGACTTTTTGACCAGCCGAGTAGAAGAAGCTTGGGCACAATTGATAGAAGAGGTGACACATGCTGAACGTATTTGATAGTTATTCTCGTGAAAGCCAAGACTTGCTCCACTCTATGAAAGAGTCTGGCTTTGACCACCCGACCGTTGTTTTGGAGCCAAATGGTTTCTTACCAGACGGTGTCGAATCTCCCTTTATCTATTTCTTAGGACAAGCAAAAGGAGAGAAGCGCGGACGCTACTTTAATGAAGTTCCAGTGCCTGATTTCTGGGAAGTTTCTGGGGATAACAGTTCGGGAAAAGTGACCTACTATGGTCAGGAAAAAGCTCGAATTGTGTACCATGCTGCTTCTTATAAACGCATCGTCGAGCGCTTAGAGTGGTTAGATGATAAGGGACAAGTGGTCATGGTTGAGCACTATGACCAATACGGTCGTAAGATTGCTGTAACGACTTGTGGCGATCAGGGACAGTATTTGGTGACTACTTATTTTGAAGGGGATACCGAGCGCTTGACAGAAAATCACCAAACAGGGGATTTGATCTTGACCTTGGACCATCAACCCATGCGGATTTTCAAGAATCGCTTAGATTACTTTGTCTTTTATCTAGAGTATCGTGGTTTTGATTTAGATGGTTTGGTCTACAATACGCTGGCTACCTCCTTTAGCATTAGTCTCCAGCTGGGCAATAAAGGCATCAAAGGACGCGATGTCTTGGTGTGGCAAGAGCCTCTTCACGACAGCCTTCCGGGCAATATGCAGTTGATTCTAAAGAGCCCAGAAATCCGGACCAAGAAGATCTTGATTCCGCAAAACGCGACCTATCATCGTGCTTTGCAGTTGACCTCGCAAGACCAGCATAGCTATTTTGGTCCCCTTGGCTACCTGTATGATTTCAAGGTGAAAGACGATATCCGTAAAGACGCCTTTGTCTTGACCAATTCGGATCAGATCGAAGCCTTGACCTACCTAGTAGAGAGCTTGCCGAATGTGACCTTCCGTGTAGCAGCTTTGACGGAGATGTCTGCGAGCCTCTTGTCTATGGTCCGCTACCCAAATGTGGTCTTGTACCAAAATATCAGTCAAGAGCGGATCAAAGAGTTACTTAAGGTCTCTAGTATTTATCTAGATATCAACCACTATGCAGAGGTGCAAGGCATTGTTCGCAAGGCTTTCGAACACCAGCAAGTCATCCTTGCCTTTAGCCATACCCTGCATGACCGCCACTTCCTCGCACAAGCCAATATCTTTGATCAAGGAAAAGAAGCAGATATGGTGGCCCGTATCCAGGAAATCTACCAATCTGTGGATAACTACAGAGAAGCTGTCGCGCAACAAATTGCCCAATCAAGTAGCGTTGAGCCAGCTGTTTTCAAAGCTCGCTTGCAAGAAGGGATAGGTGGATACAGTGAGTGATCGTAAGAAAGATTTATTTTACAAAGAAGTAGAAGGACGGATGGAGTCTCTCAAACGCCGTCCTGCCGAAAAAGAAAAGACGACACGTTCTGAAAAGATCAATGTCACTTTTAATGTGATCATTGGTTTGGTGATTCTGCTGGGAGTTATTTTTACCCTCTTCAGAGTGTTAGGAGGATCCTAAGATGGAAATGGTATTTGCAATCGGGATCTCGATCTTATCCCTCGCTCTTGTGGTTCTGATCACCCTGCAGCCTCGCCAACAACAATCGCTTTCAACAGATGCGACCAGTAACCTAGGAAAACCAAGTTACTGGCGCTCCCACCGTGGACTCAAGCTAGCGACCCTTGTTGTTAGTGTCGTCTTTCTCGTATCCTTATTTCTTTATATGATGGTTGTACAGGCCTAGTCTTTAATAGAATGGATAAAAAGAAGTTAGAATGTGACAAACTATTTTAAATTAAAATAAGTTAAGCGATTCTGCAAAAAACAAAAATGAGTTCCATTTTTAAAATCGATTCAAGAAAATACTGAAACTTTCCGCTGTGAGAAAAGTGCCTGAAACAATAACATTTCAGGCACTCGGAATTATTGAGACCCTAGGCTCAATAATTAGTCATGGAACTTCGAAGAAGTTCGCTGACGTCCGTACTCACCTAAGGAAAGTTTCTAAGAAGACTTTGTC
>OGHM01000629.1_pt1 | contig 18151 bp, 15 predicted proteins | sample 1571531 | NCBI WGS metagenome assembly OGHM01 (sample SAMEA2582031, study PRJEB24529) | metagenome | biome: Human gut stool | place: China | collected 2011 | reverse complement strand
TTCTGGCATTGAACATAGTGTGCAGAACTGCCTGTAGCTTATATTTGTCGTCCGTTCGTCACCAACTAATATTCAACTAAACAACAATATAGAATATATTTATATGGAAACAAACTTTTAATAAATATGAAACAGAATTTTAATAAATGGTACTAATTTACTATGTTATCCTATGTACTTTTTTATGTAATATTGCTAAGATTAGCAAGTAAGACATTATATGTTAGAGCATATTGCACAAACATGTGCATGAGGAGGTAAAACATGAAAGCTAACATTAGCAAGGGGGCCCGCAAAGGATGGGCGTGGATACTTGCAGCATTGATGGTTGTAAGTGTCATTATTCCAACTACAATATCTACCGCAAAGGCAGAGGTTGGAACAGTACAGTTCAATGGAACAGCGCAGGGCTGGCTTGAATCAGCTTACGCTGAGTGGTCTATTGACAAGGAAGCCGATGGATATACAGCATATATCAAAAAGGCTTCACAGTCAGATTCAGCATATGCAAGAATCGACAATGAACTTATAAGAAGGTACAAGAGTTACTACAGGGTAGATGCCATGGGTCTTTCGGCAGGAGACTATGTTATCAGGGTAGTACCAGTAAAGAATGGAAAAGAAGTAACAGCTAAGGCTAAGGTTACAGATGTTCTTAAGGTAAGCCCATATGACAGATCAGGCTTTGCATTTTCTTCTGAATCAAGATACAAGACAGGTTCAGGAGCATATAACGAAGATGGAACACTTAAGAGTGATTCAATCGTTCTTTATGTAACTAATGATAATGCTAAAACTGTAAAAGCAGGCATTATGGAAGGAAAGGGTGAGAAGGAGTACACAGGACTCCAGACAATTATTGATGCATATACAAAGAGTGCCAGTAAGGGTGTAGAAACAAGGGCACTTGATGTAAGAGTAATAGGATGTCTTACAGATTCGGGTATGGATAAGTTTTCAAGCTCATCTGAGGGTGTGCAGATAAAAGGAGCAAGTGCTTATTCTAATATTAACATGACTTTTGAAGGAGTTGGCGAGGACGCAAGCATAAGCGGCTTCGGTTTCCTTTTAAGAAATGCAGGTAATGTAGAAATGAGAAACCTCTCAATACTTAACTTTATGGATGATGGTATCTCACTAGATACAGCTAACTGCAACGTATGGATACATAACGTAGACCTTTACTATGGCAAGGTTGGTGGGGACGCTGACCAGGCTAAAGGTGATGGATCTATAGATATAAAGGGTGATTCACAGTATATAACAGTTTCATATGTACATTTCTATGATTCAGGTAAATGTTCATTGTGTGGTATGAAGAGCGAGAGTGGTCCTAACTACATTACTTATCATCATAACTGGTTTGATCATTCAGACTCAAGACATGCCAGAGTAAGAACTATGTCAGTACATATGTATAACAATTATTATGATGGTAACGCAAAGTATGGTGTAGGTTCAACTATGGGTTCTTCTGTATATGTAGAGAACAACTACTTCAGAAACTGCAAGTATCCTATGCTTTCATCTAATCAGGGTTCTGATGCTTTAGGCGAAGGCACATTCTCAGGTGAGAACGGCGGCATCATAAAAGCTTATGGCAACGAAATAGTTGGAGCAACAGGTATCATATATGCTAATGCAGCATCAGTTACAGGTGAAGCTGCCAATGCAGCTACATTTGATGCATATCTGGCTGCTTCTGCAGGTGAAAAGGTACCATCATCATACAAGACAGTAGCTGGTGGCACAACATACGATAACTTTGATACAACTAAGGATCTTGGAGTAAAGGCAGGAAGCCTTGTAGCAGCAAAGGATGTTCCAGCACTTGTTACATCTTCTAAGGGAGCAGGAAGCCTTGGCGGTGGTGTTATTGACTGGAAGTTCAGTGATGAAGACGACACAGCTTATGTTGTAGATAAGGATTTAAAAGCAGCTGTTACGAATTATAAAAACACAGAGCTTGTGGCTGTTGGTGGAACTAATGCCAACATAGTAACTCCAGAGCCTTCTACAGATGAAACAACAAAGGCAACAGAAGAGGAAACTAAGACTACAGAAAAGGCTACTACATCTAAGGCAACAGAAAAAGAAACTAAGACTACAGAGAAGGCTACTACATCTAAAGCTACAGAAGCAACAAAGGCAACTGAGAAGGAAACTACAGGTGCAGGTTCAGATACTAAAAACAGTTATGATAAGACAAGTCTCTCATATTCAGGTGCATATACAGATTTAAGTACAAAGAAGGATTCAGATTTTAAGAATGCAAAGTATGTTTCGTCAGCATCTGATATTCTTACAGCTATAAGCAGTGCTAAGGCAGGAGATGTTATCATAGTTAAGGCTGGAACTTACAAGTTTACAGATACGATAGTTATTAATAATGCCATGAATGGAAAAAGCGGCGCTTATATAGTTGTAAAAGCAGCTGATGGTGCAGAGGTTAAGTTTGATTTCTCAGCACAGACACTTGATGGCGCAAACAGAGGTGTTGTTGTAGATGGAGATTACTGGTATTTTGAGGGAATCAACTTCTATGGAGCTGGTGATAACGGCGTGCTACTTGCTGGTAACAACAACATATTTGAAAAATGTGTATTCGAAGCAAACAGAGATTCAGGACTTCAGATATCAAGATATGACACAACAGCAGCAACTAAAGATTTATGGCCATCAAACAACCTTATAATCAACTGTACAGCATTTGATAACTGTGATTATCCAGACCAGGGTGGTACAGGTGAAAATGCAGATGGTTTTGCAGCAAAGCTTACATGCGGCGAAGGCAATGTATTTGATGGATGTATATCATATTGCAACTCTGATGATGGATGGGATCTTTTCGCTAAGTCAGCTACAGGTCCTATCGGTGTGATAACTATAAGAAACTGTGTTTCATTCGGCAATGGAACATTATCTAACGGAGTTCATTATGCTAACGGAGATATGAATGGCTTTAAGCTCGGTGGTTCAGGTGTAGGTACACCTCATGTTGTACTTAACTGTCTCTCGTTTAACAATGGGGCAACAGGATTCACTGACAACAACAATCCATCAGGTCTTACAATCATGAATGCCACAGCATGGGGCAATGGTAAGTCGGCAAAGAAGGGCAACTTCTTATGCTACAGAGCATCAAATAAGGCAGTGTACGTAGGTCTTGTTTCAGCAAATGCTATAGACTCAGATAAATTTACAGGTAATATGAGTGATTCTATATACTATAATACAGGTAAGTATTACAGATTATCAGGATTATTACCAACACCAGTTGTTAGTGGCGACAAGAAGGGTACAGTAGTTGATAATCCATCTAAAGTATCAGGAATGTTTAAAAATGCTGTTGATTTTATCAATCTTAATGGTAATGTAGACAAGCAGTTAAGAAATTCTGATGGAACTATTAATATGAAGGGACTTTACGAAACACAGGGAAGTTATTCAACACTTGGAGCACATTTTGGTGTAGCTAATCAGGTTATAAGTGTTACAGGCAAGACATCTGGTGAAGTAAAGCCAACAGAGAAAACAACAAAAGCAACAGAAAAAACAACAGAAAAAACAACAGAAACAACAAAGGCAACAGAAAAAACAACAGAAACAACAAAGGCAACAGAAAAAACAACAGAAGCAACTAAAGCTACAGAATCAAAGACAGATTCGACTGTAAGCGGTACCAAGCTTGTTCTAAATGCTAATGATGTAAATACAGGAAAGTTAAAATCAACACTTACTGTTGACGGCTTTAAGATTGTTGCCGGAAGCAAAGCAACAGTTACAGTAGATAAGAGCAGAAAGGAATATAAAGGAATAGACTTTATAAGAAGAATCAAGCTTTCTGGTAAAGGCAGTACAAGTGGAAGAGCTATTGCGTTTAAAACAGCTGGAGAAGCTAAGGTGAAGGTATATGCAACAAGCTCAAGCACAGATGAATCAAGACTTATTAAGATAGTTGATAAGAATGGAAAGGATATTACATCTACATCAAAGATTCCAGGAAATTCACTTAAGTCAGTTTCATTCAGAGTGCCAGTTGCAGGTGAATATTATCTTATATCCGAGAATGGCGGAGTTAATATTTACTATGTTGAAGTATCTAATGGAGTTGCATACTAAGTAAGCGTTAAAAAATCTTATCATGTAGGTTAAGAAAGACTTTTTGTCTTATGACGTTTACATCATATCAGTTATAAAATATAAGCGGATGTTTGTTATTCAGGCATCCGCTTTTTTGGTAAAATAATAGTATGAACAATAGGTAAAAAATAAAATAGGATATGAATAACAGTATTGAAAATAATAGTATGAAATAATAGGTTGATAAAGCAGCAGATTGCAAATATAATAAATATGAATAAGATATTTTTGGTGTAAGAAATATAAGTATATGGCCAAGTATATTCAGAAATGTATCCATAAGTATAACTAGAAATATATTTTATAGAAAAGAGGAAAGAGAACATCATGAAGATAAAGACCGTTGCTATATTAGGAGCAGGAGCTGTAGGTTCATATGTTATATGGGGACTTGCAGGCTTAAAGGATGTAAGGCTGGGGCTAATAGCACAGGGAGAACGTCAGGAAAGGCTGAGAAAAGAAGGTTGTCTTATAAACGATGAAGTATACAGACCAGAGGTGTGGACACCCGAAGAAGCGCATAATACAGGCGTTGACCTTTTGATAGTTTCGTTAAAGTATGGAGCTTTAAAAGGAGCACTTGACAACATTGCTACAGCTATTGGAGAAAACACTATAGTTATGAGTCTTATGAATGGTGTTGACAGTGAAGATATCATTGCAGACAGGATAGGCATGTCACATATTGTATATTCACTTATAAAGGTTGCCTCTCATAGAGATGGCAGGGGATATTACTTTAATCCTGATACAACAATAGGAATTATTTTTGGGGAAACAGCAGATAAGGTATCTGCATCAGACAAAATATCAGAACAGACACTTGTGAGTGACAGGATAAAGTTGATAGATGAGCTTTTTGCAGCCAGCAGGCTTAACTACAGAGTGACAGAGCATATAAAAGAAGAAATGTGGAGTAAGTTCAGACTTAATGTAAGTAATAATCTTCCACAGGCAGTACTTGGTGCAGGTGTCGGATGTTACAGGGATAGTGAACATATGAAGGCTATAAGCGATGGTTTAAGACATGAGCTTGAAACAATAGCAAAGGCAAAAGGAATAGATTTAAGTGTTATTGATAATTCATCGTTACGTGGAAGTGCAGTGCCGCCAACAGCAAGATACTCTACACTTCAGGATATAGATGCTAAAAGACATACCGAGATAGATATGTTTTCCGGTGCACTTATGCGTATGGGAGAAGAATTTGGAATACCAACGCCTTATAACGAATACACTTATCATATTATTAAGGCGATAGAAGAAAAGAATGATGGTAGGTTTGATTACGATAAGGGAAATGAAGAATTGACATATGCAAGGTGAAATTTGAAAAGAGTTACTACTGATTGAAAAATAGGAACACAAAAAGTACCTTATTCTTGTTGGTACAAGCTATGGATTTGATGCCAAGCTTGCAGAAATAAAAGGTATGTTTAAAATATGCGGTATTAATCCTGGTGAGTTCATCTTAGATGGTAAGCCTCTTGCTGAAAAGGGAGCAGCAGTTAAAGAAACAGTAGTTATAAATTCAGTTGCAAGAAAAGTTGATGTTGATAAAGAAATATTGCCACCAAATAAGCTGAATTATTTTAAAGCGAAGAAAGAACATATAGTTGATGGAATATCTTATTACGTAAGTACAAGATATAACAGAGAGCAGGGAATAGCACAACTTGAAAAGATACTTGTTTTATGTGAGGGTAGTGTGAATGCGTTTGTTATTACTGCTAAACCAGAAAAGGCTACTCATAATTAATATAATTAAAAATAATTTTTTGATTTTTAAAACTAAGGAGAGGGTATGAAAATTTTGATTTTCATGCACAGAAATGGAGATTAATATGAAGCGAAATAAATACAAAGATTATCTATGGTATACGGCACTTGCAGTATTTATTATATGTGTGATTGAAGGTATATTTTTCTACCATAATGTAGATAATCCGTTTCTTAAAGTAACATTAAACATACAGAATGCAATTAAAGCGTATAAGATAGATCCGGATATAAAGCAGAAAGAAGCTATTGCGTATATGCAGGCAACAGGTGGTGGCATATTAAGTGGAATAATAACATATGTGTATTGTATTGCTGTTATTGTTGCGCCATTCTGTACAATAGGTGCATTAGCCGTTCTTATCAGAAAACCAGCCAGCTATGTCAGAGGCCTGTTTAGCCAGAGAAATAAAAAGCGCGTATTGGTTATTGGTGAAGGAAAATATAAGTTTCCTCTTATAGATGCATTGACTAAAGATTGTCGTGTTACAGTGCTTGAAAGCACTATACTTTCAGATGATAAGAAGCTTAAATATATAAATAAAGGTGTAAAGTTTGTGCAGAAGTATCAGGATATGCATATGGAAAGTGTAATAAAAATGCTTGATATGTGTAAATTCAGTGATGTTTTTCTGTGTGATGATAATTCAATAGAGAATATTGAATGTTTAAATGCATTTACAAAGAGCTTTGAAAAAAATATAAATGCATCTGAAAATAAAGGGTATCTGCAGATTCATCTGTGCTGCAATGACAATTCAATGGCAGAACTGATAAGACAGTATTATGATAAAATAGAAACAAGAACTTTTGATCTTGACATAGTAGATGTTAATAAAATGGCTGTCAATAAAATGTATAAAGAACATCCTGTGTATACAGCTAATAAGGGTGATGATTATGATGTTCATATAGGAATCATTGGATTTGGAGATTTTGGCCAGAGTGCATTAATACAAGGACTTAATATGTCGGTTTTATCAGCAGAGTCTACTATATGCATAGATGTATTTGATAAGGATATGGAATCAATAATAGGAAGTTTCATGAAGAATTTTTCAGTTGATGTCCTGAAGGGATTGAAGTTCATAGAAGAAGATATATATGAAGGTAAGAGTATTGGATATTATGAATTGAAATTTCCATTTGATACAATACCAGAGCAATTTGGTATAGATGGAAATGTATGTTTAAGATTTTTCAATACGGATGCAAGGACATTACAGTTTAACAGTATTTTTAAAAGATGTAATGACGACAAATTATTTACATATCTTATTGTGGCAATGAGTGATACACATTCAATGTCTAATACACTTATTGAATTGAAGCAGCTGTTATACAATAAGGGTGATAGCTGTATTAATATTCCTATAGTTGTCAGGGCTAAGGAAAACAATGATTTTGCTAATATTTATGGTGAGAAGAATCTATTTACAATAAACAGGAATAAAGATATTTTTTCATATGCTTCTATAACTAATCGTGATATTGTAAATGATGCAAAGATATTTAATCATAGATACAATATGTTGTATGAAATAATAAGCAGATATAAAGCAGATAAAAATATTGTTGTGGATGATAAGTTTATGTTATCTGAAGATATAGAGGAACGTCTTAAGAAAGATTCAATAGAGCTTAAAGAGAATAAGAAAATATCAGAAGAAATAGATGAGGTATGGCATAATAAGGGCATATTTGACAGGGAATCAAGTATAGCACAATCATTGCATCAGGATATTAAAAAATGGATTATTTATGAAAAACATGCATATTCTCTTACAGATAACAGAGAAGAGCTTGAAAGAATTGAACACAGAAGATGGAATATTTTCATGATAACACATGGCTTTAAATATGAGAAAGCTGAAAGAAAAGATATGTATGCTAAAACACATCCATGTATTTCAAAATGGGAAGTTTTGAAGGTAGAAAAGCCAGATACATTAGAGTATGACTTTACACCATATTACATATTAAAAGCAGACAGATGATTTAATTGAATATCAGTAAGTAAATTACACCACAACCAGACAAATATAAGATACAGGCAGTCCTGCATACTATGCGAAATGCACTTGAAGTTTGATTGTGATAGTTCTTAGTCTTTCCCTTAGTCAACCAGCTAGCTTCGTACACGGATGTACGAAGCAGCGAAGCCGCGCCATGGACGGCGCGTCTGAGCGGTAGCGTCAGCTGACATAGTTTATATGGAAAGGCTTAGAAATATCCAATCAAAGCTTCTGGCATTGAACATAGTATGCAGGACTGCCTGTATCTTATATTTGTCGTCCGTTCGTTATCAACTAAAATTCAATCAAACTATTGTTTGCAATTGTTATTGTACATTATTGTTATTTGGTGCATTATTGCCATTTATATTTCTGTTATCGTTCATATTTCTGCCGCCATTCATGTTACCTCCACGGCCACCACCATTAAAACCGCCAGGATTGCTGCCAAAGCCGCCGGCATTGGATGCACCCATGGTTCCTGCAGATTGTGTCCAGTTTGTTAATGAGGAACCATCGCAGTAAAGAGTGTATTCAGTGTTTGTTGTAAGAGCAGATGCGCATATCCAGCCATTTGAGTAACTGTTGTTTAAAGTAAAGCTGATTATTTCATTACCGCTGGAATCTTTTACTGAGTAGCTTCCTGCGTTAAAGGATACAGAGCTGAATACGTAAGCATTAACTGAATTTACAGGAGTTTCACATATACCGCCTAAAGCTATACATGTTCCACCAGTTATAGTAATATTTCCATCAACATCAATAGAACCAGATACCTGACCTGATGAACTGCCGCCTTTTACAAGAACCATACCGCCAGACTGGGTGTAGCTGCCGTTAGAATCTATAGCATCTGTATCGCCGGAACCAGTTGTTACATCAATGTATCCACCAGTTATATTAATAAGAGGAGTAGATGTGCCATCTCCGGTACATGCATTAATGCCATCATCAGCTGCATATATAAAGCTTTGTCCACCACTGATGTTGATTGTTATAGCCTCAAGACCTTCGTAGGATGTTAAAACATTTATATATCCATCAGTTATATTAAGCTCTTTATCTGCATGTATTCCATCATCACCTGTAGAGATTGTGATAGTTCCACCCGATATAGATATTATACCCTTGCCATCTTCGCCGGTTTCAAGAACACCAGAATCTGAGTTGGCATGAATACCATCATCAGTTGAACTTATGTTAATGGCTGCACCAGATATATTTATCTCGCTCTCGGCTTTGATTCCCTTTGTAGAATAAGACTTTTTAGATGAATTTCCTGAGCTGTTATTGCCAGGCATACCATTAGCAGTTCTGTTTCCACCGCCGAAGTTACCTTTCATGCCAGGATTGCTGCTACTGTTATTCATATCAGGAGGATTGCCCATGTTACCATTGTTCTGAGTATTGTTCATATCGGGTGGAGTTCCCACGCTGCTGGCTGAAGAACCGGAGTTGTCGGCAGCCACGGCTTCACTATAATCAGAATAAGTATCTGTATATATATTCAGATTTCCATCACCTGAAACATCTACACCATATGCAGCATCTATGCCGTCACAGGCAGCATATATACCAATATTTCCACCAGATATTATTACATTTCCTTTCTGTTTTCCTTTGGTTGAAAGACTGCTGTTTGATGTTTTGATGCCATCGCCTTTTCTGGATATAGCTATTATTTCACCAGATTCTATAGCTACCTCATCGTTTCCTTTTATAGCATTATTTATAGCATTAACCTTGATGGTAACATTTTTAATAGAAATGTCATCTTTGCTCTGGATACCGTTGTTATAGTTGCCAGTTACTGATAATGCCCCTTTTCCAACCAATTTAAGGTCACATGCTGCATAGATGGCAGCATTACCATTTTCACTGGAAGAATTGTCTGGATTGTCGTCAGATTCAGCTCTTGCATCAACTATACAGTTATAAGTGTTTTCCTCAGATTTGATTTTTACATTATCAGCATTTTTAATATAAATAGGTGAACCGTTAGAACATGTGATGGATGTACCATTCAATACAATGGTGATTTCGGCATTATCGTCAGCATTAACTACAATCTGTCCTTCTGATAAGAGCCCGGTAACTGTATATTCGCCAGCCTGTGTTATGGTATATACGGAATCATTCTGTGTTATTGTAGAACCATCAGTTGATGTAATGCTGAATTCACCTGTTATTTCCGTTTTGTAGTTATCGGCATCATCTGCATGTGTTACATTAGTATCCTGGGCGGTAATGCTGGAAGCTACAGTGGTATCAGTGCTTTTGCTGTTGATTGTATAGTTTTGTGAACCACAGCCTGATGTCATAAGACACATGGCAAGAATAACTGCAGCTACGCAGGATTTGTTTATTCTTTTAAAATTAATCATATACATTCATCCTTTCATTCATCCTTTCATTCATTATTTCATTCATTATTTCTATAGTTGATATAGAGATTGTTACTTTTGCTCCTTACATCTTATCTATAGTGTAGGTGGGAATAGTGAAGAAAATATGATGAGAATGAGGATATTTTGTGTCCAGGAGAATGACAAAAGAAAAAGCCGAGGCAGGTTTTTTATTCCTGTATCGGCTTTATTGGCTTTATTGGTGTTATGGAGTGTTTATCAGCGCTTTGATGTCTTCTTCTGGTGTGGTGATAGGTGCTATGCCATATTTTTCCACAAGAAGGTTCAGAATATTAGGAGACAAAAACGCAGGTAGAGAAGGACCAAGACGGATGTTTTTGATACCAAGGTGCAGAAGTGTTAACAAAATGCAGACTGCCTTCTGTTCGTACCATGAAAGAACGAAGGAGAGCGGAAGCTCATTTACAGTACATCCAAATGCATCCGCAAGTGCCAGGGCAACCTGAATCGCACCGTAAGCATCATTACACTGCCCCATATCCATCAGTCGTGGCAGACCATTGATTTCTCCAAGATTAAGATCATTGAAACGGAATTTGCCACATGCCAGGGTGAGGATGATACTGTCAGAAGGAGTTTGTTTAACAAAATCTGTGTAATAGTTTCGACCCGGTTTAGCACCATCACATCCGGCAACCAGGAAGAAATGGCTGATTGCACCTGATTTTACAGCATCTACTATAGTATTTGCATGTGACAGTATAGCTGAATGACCGAATCCGGTTGTCACCTTCGTACCTCCATTGATGCCTTTTAATGTCTGATTTTCTTTATAGCCACCAAGTTCAAGTGCTTTTTTGATAACTGGCGTAAAATCTTTTTTCTCATCAATATGGACAGCGCCAGGGAAAGCAACCACCTCTGTTGTAAATACTCTGTCAGCATAACTGCTTTTTGGCGGCATCAGACAGTTGGTAGTGTAAAGAATCGGAGCTGGAAGATGATCAAACTCTTTCTGCTGATTCTGCCATGCAGTTCCAAAATTTCCTTTTAAGTGTGGAAATTTTTTCAAGAGTGGATAGGCATGGGCAGGGAGCATTTCACCATGAGTATATATGTTGATTCCTTTTCCTTCTGTCTGTTCAAGTAAAAGCTGCAGGTCTTTAAGATCATGACCTGTCACGACAATAAAAGGACCTTTTTCGATGGTAAGTGTAACATCAGTGGGCTCTGGCATTCCATAGCTGTTTGTATTTGCTTTATCAAGAAGTGCCATACACCTAAGGTTGATCTCGCCTACTTTAAGTACCGTAGGAAGCAGTGTTTCTATACTTTCTTCGTAACCAATCTTAAATAATGCTTCGCAGAAGAATCGGTTTACTTCATCATCTTCATAATTCAGAACATTTGCATGGTAAGCATAGGCGGCCATTCCACGAATACCAAAAAGAATAAGAGATTTTAAAGAGCGGATATCTTTATCGGCATTCCACATCTGCTGCATGTCGTATTCGCCTGTTTTACCACATGGTGACTGACATTTGCTGCAGTCAGGGACCAGTCGTTCTTTCTCAACTCTGACTTTTTGTATCATATTTTCGATTGCTGCATTATCAAAACTTACATTTGTAACTGTTGTAAACAGACCTTCAATTATGACTTGTACGGTTCTTTTAGAAATAGCTGATGCACTGTCTACAGCTCTTGCAAGACCAATCAATGCACCTGTCAGCTCATCCTGTAATTTGGCTGTATCTGCATTTTTTCCACAGACACCTGCATTTCCTGTACAGCCAGTACATCCGGCTGTCTGTTCACACTGAAAACAAAACATTTTTTTATTCATTCCAGTAATCTCCTTATTAATCAATAATTTTTCCATCAATACTTATTGTTACAACCTGCCATGGTATGAATTTTCCACTATTTTGAAGTGCATTTTTTACTGCCATCTCCAGACCACCACAGCATGGAACTTCCATTCTTACGATTGTCACACTTTGAATGTTGTTATTCTGAATAATAGCAGCCAGTTTCTCACTATAATCAACCTGGTCTAATTTCGGACAACCTATTAGTGTTACCTTATTCTGAATAAAATCCTGATGAAATCCAGCATAAGCGTAAGCAGTACAATCGGCGGCTATCAGAAGTTTTGCACCATTAAAATATGGTGCACTGATAGGTGCAAGTTTGATCTGTACCGGCCAGTTCTCAAGTTGTGATATCGAATCTGCACCTGAAAATGGTTTTGCGGTCTCAGGCGTTTTTGTTCGCTGTATCTGCATGATTTTAGATCCTGGACAGCCGGTGTGAGGTGACATTGCATGGTTTTGGGCAGCTATTTTACTCTGTGCTTCTTTTACAGCATCTTCATCATATGCAGGTGCTTCTCTTTCCTCAAATGAAATAGCTCCTGTAGGACATTCTGGGAGGCAATCCCCCAATCCGTCACAAAAATGTTCTCTTACCAGCTCGGCTTTTCCGTCTATAATATCAATGGCACCTTCGTGGCAGGCAGTTGCACATGCACCACATCCGTTACATTTTTCTTTATCAATACGTATAATTTTTCTTATCATTTTACCCTCCATTAATAGAATTTTATTTTTGTTTCTGTTAGAATCATATTATAATAAATACAACTTGTATGTTTGATTTCCAACAGGAGGTGAGATTTTGAAAAAATATTTACCTATTTTAAAAAACAGTCCTTTTTTTAAAGGTCTTACTGATAATGAGATATTATCTGTATTGCACTGTGTAGAGGCAGTAACAGTTTCTAAAGAGAAGGATTCTTATATTTTCAGAGCAGCAGATTCTACACAGGTAATGGGATTAGTATTGTCAGGCTGTGTTCTTATTATTCAGGAGGATCTCTGGGGACATCGGAATATTCTGTCTAAATGTCATGCCGGTGATTTTTTTGGAGAACCATATGCGGCAAGCCCTGGTGCTGTTCTGAACATCAGTGTGGTAGCAGATGAGGATTGTGAGATTATTTTTTTAAATATACAGAAGCTTCTGGTTACTTGTCCAACTGCATGTGGGCATCATCAGAAGCTGATTCGCAATCTGGTCAGTGTACTGGCAAATAAGATACTGATTCTGAATGATAAGATTACACATGTTGGCAAGCGGACAACAAGGGAGAAATTATTGTCATACCTGTCAGCAGAATCTATCAGACATTCGTCCCTGTCCTTTGATATTCCTTTTGACAGGCAGCAGCTGGCAGATTATCTTTGCATTGACCGCGCAGCAATGTCTACTGAGATATCAAAGCTGCAAAAAGAAGGGTTTATAAAAACAAATCGAAATCATTTTGAGGTGCTTTGCAATAATAATACAAATGTAAGCGATATTTCCTTTTGTCGTGGAGCGGCAAATGTTGAATAATTAAATAACATATGATAAATTGCAAATGCGCCTTAAAAAAAGTCACGTTTATAAAAAGTTCCCATTAGCATATTGTGGAAGATATTGAATTGGCTGTGGGATTTTTCATTATTTTAACACTTGAATACATCAAAATAATATTGAAGAAATCAATATAGTCAAGTATACTCATTTAAGTAAATGGGTTACAGAGTTATAGGAGAGATATGGAGCTGTAACGAGTTTATTATTAGGATAGGAAGGATTAATTATGACTATTGAATATCAGAAATCTGACGATATTATGCCGGATTATGAGAAGATATGCGATAAAGCAGAAATACAAGAATCCTTAGAAATCCAGTAAAATCAATATATACAGACTTATGCGAGGTTATACGAAGATGATAAAAATATTATTTGTGTGCCACGGCAACATTTTCCGAAAACGCTGAAAACCTTGAATTTATCGTATGTTTTGGACTCTAAGGGAGCAATTTACTAAGAATTTACTAAGAACAAAAAATTAGTAAGAAATCCCTAGCACGAATTTAGAAATGAATATGAAACTTAGGACTTTATTAGTTGTGAAAAACAATTAGTAGAGTCCTTTTTATTTAAAAAAAAGGAGGTTCAGAACATGAACAATACAGCGTTAGGCGCAGAGAAAGTTATTTTTATAAGCGAAGCACATGAAAAATTCTACTACGAGAAATTAAAAGAAGTAAGGTATCAGGATGTATACCACAAGGCACTCTGCTACTGTCTTGGCATCAACGATGATACCAGAAGAAATGCGAACCGCATTTATGATTTTAAGACAGGCTGTGTAAAGACAGAATGTTTACATGAAGGCTGGCAGACCAGCGGAAGCGTAAAAGTAGTCAGAATGGTGTTTAATCTGTACTGCAATGGTACACTAAGCGTGGACGATTACAAGGACGCAGAGGAGCAGATCAATGAGTGCAGGCAGTATTCAGTGGAAGAATTGTTCTGCTGTGCCTATGCACCGTATTTTTGGCAGGCGATACAAATCCGGTATCCGGAATATGCAACCTATAACCGGAAACTGTATGCCCTGTTTGGAGGAGCAGATTGATGTTAAAAGTTCGATTGATGGGAACGAAGAATGATATTAAATGGTTTGGGAAGATTTTGCAGAGAAATCCCAAGATTGAAGTAACAGAGTTTTCAGATTTATACCCGAACAAGGGTACAAAGAAATTCCACAGGGCTTATGTGGAAGTCAGAAAAAGCAACGTAAAAGAAAAACAGTAGAAAGCAAAGGAGAATTTATCATGTGTAGAGTTATAGCAATCGCAAATCAGAAAGGTGGAGTCGGAAAGACCACCACAACAAGCAATTTAGGAATAGGACTAGCAAGACAGGGGAAAAAGGTACTTTTGACTGATGCCGATGCACAGGGCAGTCTTACCGCAAGTTTGGGGTACACAGAGTCGGACGCAATCGAGATCACATTGGCATCGGTCATGGGCGGTCTGATTTAGGACGAGGAAGTTGAGCCTATGGATGGTATTTTACACCATGAGAAAGGAATAGACCTTATGCCGGGAAACATTGAGCTTTCCGGTCAGGAGGTTTCTCTTGTGAATGTCATGAGCCGGGAGCGTATCATGCAGAAGTATATAAGCATGGTGCGGGATTATTATGATTACATCTTGATTGACTGTATGCCTTCACTTGGCATGATTACCATAAATGCCTTTGCCTGTGCCGATAGTATTCTGATACCTGTGCAGGCAGCATATCTGCCAGTTAAAGGCTTACAGCAGCTTATAAAGACCATTGGCAAGGTAAAGCGTAAGATTAACCAGAAACTGGAGATAGAGGGCATTTTATTGACAATGGTGGACAGCAGGACAAATTATGCAAGGGACATCAGTTCCATGCTGAAGGAATCCTATGGAAGCCGGGTAAAGATATTTGAAAACATTATCCCGATTTCGGTAAGGGCGGCGGAGATTTCTGCGGAAGGTGTCAGCATTTATAAGCATGATCCAAAGGGAAAGGTGGCATCTGCCTACAATTCTTTGACAGAGGAGGTGCTTGCAAATGAGCAGTAATACAAAGACAGGAAGCGCATCTAAAATCAAAATGGAGAGTTTTGATGATTTATTCGGTGGAAGCAGTGCACAGGAAATAGGGGCAGAGCAGATTATCAATGCCTCGTTAGCAGACCTTCATGAGTTCAAAGACCACCCATTTAAGGTATTGGACGATGAAAAGATGGAGGAAACAACGGAGAGTATCAGACTTTACGGGGTACTTGTTCCGGGAATTGCAAGACCGAGAGCTGGCGGCGGCTATGAGCTGATCGCCGGGCACCGTAGGAAGCATGGATCAGAAAGAGCCGGGAAAACGGAAATGCCGATTATTGTCCGCAATTATTCCGATGATGAAGCAACCATTATCATGGTCGACTCCAATATTCAGAGAGAGGACATTTTGCCGAGTGAAAAGGCAAAAGCCTACAAAATGAAATATGAAGCTATGAAACATCAGGGAAAGAAATCGGGCAAGAATACCCTTGATGAAGTTGGGGAAGCTGCCGGAGAGAATGCGAAAAAGGTACAGCGTTATATCTGGCTTTCAAGGCTGTCCGATGAGCTTCTTGAAATGGTGGACAGTAGGAAATTGGGTTTTTCACAGGGCGTGGACATATCCTTTCTGCCAGAGGAAGCACAGCAGTGGGTAGAGGTCATTATAGAGGAACAGGGCTGTAATGTCAGCACCGTACAATCTGGGAAACTAAAGGAATATGGCAAAAGCGGAGAGCTTACGTTTGCAATGGTGCGGCTGATCCTGACAGAAGAAAAGCCAAAGGAACGCAAGGTTACACTGAAAGCGGACAAGATAAGCAAATATTTTTCAGACAGCTATTCCAATGAGGAGATTGAAAATATCATCATTTCACTTCTTGATAAATGGAGAGAGGAAGGGGCTGTTTGAACATGGGATATTTGACAAGCGGAAACAAGATTGTTGACGCAATGGGTTCTATAAATATCTCCGGAAACATTATCGCGGCTATCTGGTATAAAACAATCACAAAGGAGAATGGGAAACCATATCTCCTTGCGATTGTTATTCTGGCGGATATTGTTTACTGGTATCGTCATTCTGAGGTACGTGATCAGGGAACTGGGCATATTCTTGGATGGAAAAAGAAATTTTCAGAGGATATTTTAAGACAGAGCTATCAGTATTATGCGGATTTGTTTGGAGAATCTAAGAAAACAGTAAAGACTGCAATGGATAAACTGGAACAGTTGCAGGTAATCAGGAGAGAGTTCCGGACAGTCAGCTACGGAGACGGACTTGTTTGCAATAATATGATGCATGTGGAATTAAAGCCGGATATGCTTTACCGACTGACATTTCCAGAGAAAATTCATGCTATGAATGGGGAGAACAATTCATATGCAGATGTATCCGATGTCAAAATGGGAGGGAGACTCCCTACAAAATCGGATACCCCTATGGAAATTTCGGGAGGGAGTGGTATCCAAGATGGGACACAGGTATCTACAAAATGGGATACAGGTCATGACGAAACGGATAACACCCTCTTGCCAGAACCGGATACAGGTCTATCCCAAAATGGAGAGACAGATTCATATACTACTGCAAATATTACTGACGGAGAATCCTATCATATCAATAAAGCTGCCAGTGAAGCAGAAAAAACGATTGATGCGATGGAGGATGTCAACGCATACATTGAAATCATCAAGGAGAACATTGAATACGATCACTACATGAAATACAGTGATTGGCAGGACAGGGAGCTTTATGATGAGCTTTTTGAGATTATCTGTGAAGTGCTCTGTGTAAAGCACAAGACGGTAAGGATAGGTGGGGATGATTACCCTTATGAGCTAGTAAAGTCAAAGTTCCTGAAACTGAACAGTTCACACTTGAATTATGTCATTGGCTGCATGAAGAATACCACAACCAAGATTACGAATATCAAAGCGTATATGGTGACAACGCTTTATAATGCGCCAAGCACAATCAATCATTATTACCAACAGGAGGTACAGCACGATATGTATGGAGGTGGATGGCATGAAAAGGGTATTGTTTAAGGTCATTGTTCCGGCAGTGATCATTGCGGTATGGATGCTGACCTGTTATCCGGTATGCAATAAAGCAGAAGGCTTTGACTGGTTTTTATATTGGATTATTGCAAGGTGCCCGTTTGGTATCCGCCGGATGTGCCTGTGGCTGATACCCAAGAATTTCAGTATCAGAGGGAGCATTGGTGTTCTTGCTCTGCATTGTATCATAGGCGGTTTAATCGGCGGTGTAGTGCTGATTTTCAAGATAATTGGCATTGCAGGAGAGCTTATCAGTATTGTAACAGGGCACTTCTGGACAAAAAGTCTAAAAGTGGAAATATATAACTTCTGGACATTTCGTCCAAAGGTGGGGCAGTCAGAACATGGA
>OGHM01000625.1_pt1 | contig 18202 bp, 17 predicted proteins | sample 1571531 | NCBI WGS metagenome assembly OGHM01 (sample SAMEA2582031, study PRJEB24529) | metagenome | biome: Human gut stool | place: China | collected 2011 | reverse complement strand
ACCGGTTCCGGCTGATACGGCATTTTCAAAAATATCAATGCTACGGAATGGAATTTCATTAAGAATAAGAGAATATTCATATGTATTGAAAATGTGATTATGTGTGAGAAAACAGAATTGAATCTGGCAAGGAGATTTCTTAGCTTATATTATGGCACCATGTAAAAATATATCTTTTTATATATTAATCAGTTTGAAAATGACTTGTTAAGGTGTAGTAACAAGCCATTTTTTTTGTTACTGTGGTAACAAAATTTCTGATGAATATATGGATGTTACATACCTAAAATTTTAAGTGTAACAAAACATCTAATTAAAAGGACATATTGTAACAAATCTGATATAATAACTATATTGGTTTTAGGATAGGTGAATACGAATGAATTCTAATAGTGACAATCCAAAGGTAGGTAAGGATTTTCAAAGAAAAGTATTATCAATTGCTCAGAAAACATTTAATATGCCATTTGATGAGGAGAAAGTTGTGCTTGTAGGCAATCCGCCAAAGGAACATAGATTTGATGTTGTGTCAGCAGATGGAGACATTATTATAGAATGTAAGTGTTATACATGGACAAATGGTGGAAATGTTCCAAGTGCAAAAATGTCTACTCTTAATGAAGCTGTTCTTTATTTAAGGAGTGTTAATTATAATGCAAGGAAAATACTGGCAATGAAGAAAGATGTTAGGTTAAGGACAGGTGAGAGTCTTGCGGAGTACTATTGCCGTATCTACGGACATTTATTAGAAGATATTGAAGTTTGGGAAGTAGCTGAAGAAGGAATTGTCAATATAGTAAGGAAGAAGCAGATAAATGATAGTGAAATGTCCTAAGTGTGATTCAGAGAATGTAGCACCAATATATTATGGAATACAACCTGACAATAATGAAATCAGAGAATTAATTGATAACAATAAAATAATATATGGTGGTAGCATTATGCTTGATGACCAGCCGCACGAAGATTATGGATGTCAGGAATGCGGATACAGATGGTCGCTAGATTTGTTGCCGGGAATGTATATTAAGAAAATACGCTTTAAGGTAGAAGATTTCGGGTTAGGAACAATAGATATGAAAAGAAGATATGTGTATGAGATATATCCGGATGGTAGGTGGATTGAATATACATATCAAGGAGAATCTAATCGTTACACATACAAAGACATATGCGTAACAAAAAAAGAGAATGTATTAAGATTATACAATAAATATCAAAAGTTATTTGGTGCACCATTATGGAAAAAGAATATTATGGAAGCACAAGTTTGCGACGGATATGGATATACCTTGCAGATTACTTATAAGGATGGAAGAAAAAGAGTAATTGAAGGCGATATTGGCGGTGGTACAATTGACGGTATAATGGGAAATTATTTAAAGAAAATATTTGGGAGAAATTACGATGATTAAAACTGTTCTAGGTGATATAACAAAAATAGATTATGTTGACGTTATAGTAAATGCAGCAAATAACAGTCTCTTAGGTGGTGGCGGTGTTGATGGAGCAATTCACAGGGTAGCAGGTCCTGATCTTTTAAAAGAATGTAGGATGCTTCATGGATGTGAAACAGGAGAAGCAAAGATTACCAAAGGCTATAATCTGCCATGTGATTATATTATACATACAGTCGGACCTATATGGAGAGGCGGAAAGGATAATGAGGAGCAGTTGCTTGCCAGCTGTTATTATCATTCGCTTAAACTTGCAATGGAAAAAGGTATAAAAAGAATAGCGTTTCCATCTATATCAACAGGTGTTTATGGTTTTCTTGTTAAACTGGCAGCACACATTGCTGTAAATGTTGTGGCAAGATTTGAGCAGGAATTTCCAAAGCAAATAGAAGAAATATATTTTGTTCTGTTTGACAGAGATACAGAAGCAGCATATGAAAAAGAAGTTGATAAGCTATATTAAATGGAGTAACAGATGATAGAAAAAGTAGTATTCATGAACATGTGCATGATTAGTGATAATAAAGGAAATGTACTGGCCTTGGATAAAGTGGGCAAGAATTATTCTGGTACGACTTTCCCAGGTGGTCATGTAGAGGCAGGGGAGACTTTTATGGAGTCAGTTATCAGGGAAGTATTTGAAGAAACTGGACTTACAATTAAAAATCCTAAGTTAATGGGAATATATCATTGGATATCAGGTGATGTACGAAATGTAGGTTTTTTATACAGGACAGATGAGTTTGAAGGCAAACTTATTTCATCAGATGAAGGAAGGGTGTATTGGATATCGGAAAAAGATTATCCAAAAAAATCTTTAGCTCCGGGTATGCAACAGGTATGGCAGATAATGCATTCAGATGTGCCTATGGAATGTCTGCAAACTATAACAGAAGAAGGAATTATAGCAAAGATACAGTAAGATTTTAAGTGAGGGAATAAGAAATGGGAAGAGCATCAATTAAAGAGAATAAGAATGTATACCAGTTAAAAAGAGAGGAGCTAGGACTTAGCCGAGAAAAGGCAAGTGAACTTTTAGAGTGCGTGCCTCCAGAGAGAATTGAAAAAATAGACAGTGAGAAGGTGCTGCCACATCCGCAAGAAGTACTCATAATGGCTGATAAGTATAAATCACCGGAATTGTGTAATTATTATTGCTCAAATCAGTGTCCAATTGGACAGCAATATGTTCCAGAGATTAAAATGAAAGAGCTCCCTCAGATTATACTTGAAACGGTAGCTTCTCTTAATAAGATGAACAAGAAGCAGGAGCGCCTCATTGAGATTACAGCTGATGGTATAATTGATAACGACGAATTAGATGATTTCATATATATTCAGGAGGAATTAGAAAAAATATCGGTAAATGTTGAAACACTTCAGTTATGGTCGGAAAGAATGTTGGCTTCTGGAGCTATTGATGAAGATTCATATAATAAAAGAAAATTACAAAGGAGTAATAACTAATATTTCTGTAAGATAAGCTGTATTTGATGGCTGTGTCGAGCGGATAGCCTATAATGTTGATTTTGACTATGCATTTTTAGCTAATGCAGGAATTAGGTTTAAACATGGTACTATAATATACGATCCAATGATAGAATTTGCTAAGATATATGGAGAATGAAACAATTATTATGGTAACCATACATATCAAAAGCTAACAAATGCGGCATGTTATTATGGTTATAATTTTGATGAGTTGGCTCACGATAGTTTAGAGGATGTCAAAGCGACATTAGTTGTTTATAATGCGATTAAGAAAAAATTGTCGCCATATGTGTGGATGTCAACGCAGTTGTTAAACAAAGAAAAAGAGGTAATATTTGAAAGTGATGATGTTACGGAAGTTATTGATAAGGCAAAAGAATTATTTGGTCAATGCGAAAGGAATATGATTAACAATCACATCAAAAGTGGTTTGAATTTTGAACATTTTATTTGCTAAAATAGAAATTGTTAGGTTAGATAATATGGGCGATTTCTGTATTACCAATATAAAGAGTTTGAAAAATCAGAATTTATCAGAAAATGAGGAATAGTTGAAATGGAGGCGCTATAATAACATGAAGATTGAAGGGAACCAGAAAGAACTGGATGCAATGGTAGAATTTCATAAGGGAAACCGTGTCGAGGGACTGAGACTGCAAGAAGAATTTGCAGCGGAATTTCGTAAAGAGTATAAAGACAAAGATCACTGTCCTTGCCTGAAAGCCTGTCGTTATCACGGAAACTGTAAGGAATGTGTAGCAATCCACAGAGCGCATCAGGAACATGTTCCTAATTGTATGCGACCATTGATTAATAAAAAATTGAAATTGATGTCAGAATTAACAGAGCATACCTTGGCAAATGAAATAGAAGCTCCACATGAGATTTTAAGAAAATAGGCAAGTCAAATTCAAGTTTGTCGAACACATGAAAATTTGAAGTTTACAGCGAGGTAAAAGTTTATGAATAACTATAATGAAGTGAAAAAATCATTTGGTACACAAGCAGAGAAATTTGCTTCATATCATATGTCTAAGGCAGAATATACCGATTATTTGATTCGTAGTATTCAGGCAAAGGGCAATGAACATGCATTGGAGGTTGCTGCTGGAACCTGTATATGTGGAAGAGCAGTGGCTCCTTATGTTAAGGACATTACTTGTTTGGATTTGACAGAAGCAATGTTGGAGCAGGGAAAAAAACTGGCAAAGCAAGAAGGTATTCAGAACATATCATTTGTATCGGGGAATGCGGAATGCTTACCTTTTGAAGATGAAACATTTGACCTTGTGATTACAAGACTTTCATTGCACCATTTTGTTGAGCCTGAAAAGCCTTTTCGGGAGATGCAACGAGTTTTGAAAAAAGGTGGAAAACTTGTTATTTGGGATATGGTAGCGACTACAGAAGAATTGCGTGAAACTAATGACGCTATTGAAACGATGCGTGATAACTCACATACAAGAATACTTAGCAGAGAAGAATTTGAAGCATTGTTTGAGGATGCTTTTGAGCTTCAGCTTGAAGAAACAACACTTGTTCCTGTAAATCTACAAAGTTGGATGGATTTGACAAGTACACCAGAGGATATTCAAAAAGATATTATTGATAAAATGGAATACGATTTGAATGGTGGAGATAAAACAGGTTTTAATCCCTATATCAAGGAGGGACAAATATGCTTTGACCATAGGTGGTTATTGCTGATTGGAGAAAAGGAAAACTAATCCCCATTTATCAAGAAAAAGAAACTTTCAGTAAGCTGGTGTGTTTAACCGAGAGACGAATTTGATTTTTACTAATTGTTTATGTAAAGGAATGCCTTGTGATTATATCTGCGATAGTTGTGTAATTGGACAAAAGAGAGCAAAATATGTCGGGACAAAAATATGCTTTGGAGATAAGATGTGTTTTGTAGGAAGGAGTAAATAAGCATGAGCTAGTTGGAAGATATCACTTCATCAATCAAATATATTGAAGGACATCTTACAGATGAACTTACTCTGGAAAAAATTACTGCAAAGATTAATCTTTCGCCATTTTATTTTCAAAAAGTGTTTTCGATTCTTTGTGGAATTACGGTATCCGAATATATAAGAAATAGAAGATTATCACTTGCCGGCAGAGATTTGCAAACAGATGGTGTTAAGGTTATAGATGTAGCAATGAAATATGGCTATGATTCTCCAGACAGCTTTACGAAAGCCTTCACCAGATTTCACGGTATTACGCCTGCACAGGCGAAGTCCGGAGACGGTGAACTCAAAAACTACCTTCCTCTAAAAATACATGTATCTATGAAAGGTGGATTTGAAATGGAATGTAAAATTGTTAAAAAACCGGCATTTACTGTTGTCGGAAGTGCCAAAATTATTAAAAATGAAGAAGGGTATAAAGAATGCCCACAATTTTGGACAGAGCATTATGAAAAGGGAAACGGTAAGTATATTTGTGGTATGTATGGAATCTGTTTAGATGATGGAGCACCGGAAGGATTCTTCAAGTACATGATTGCTGATGATTATATCCCTTCAAAAGACATACCGGAAGAATTTGAAACGGTAGTTATTCCTGAAAATACATGGGCAGTATTTCCATGTAAAGGATCTATGCCGGAAGCGTTACAAAAAGTGAATACAGAGATTTTTAAGGAATGGCTTCCTGGGAATAGTGATTATGAAATTGCAGGAATGTATAATATAGAATACTACACCGCACCTTGTGATTATCCGAAAGGAAATCAGGATGAGAATTATTATTGCGAAATTTGGATGCCGGTGAAATCAAAAGAACAGTAGATTTTAGAATAATTAGTTAAATTCTTGCGAGGATATGATATGAATAAGGCCAAAAGAATAGTAGATAATATGGATTCTGAAAATGCATTTGCGGTTTGTTCGGAGATTGGAATTATTGATGAAAATGCAACACCGCTTAAGCAGGCAAGATATATTAATGAGCTTTTAAATACCACTGAGAGTATGAAGATATATATGACTGATACTATGCGAAAATGTGGTGGGTGCTGCTTGTCAACCAATGCTATAAAAATAGCAAAAAAATTATACGCTAAATCTAACGATATAGCAGAATTTTTGAATCTTCTGAATGAAGCAGATATTGGCGGAAGGAACTTACATATTTTTGATGGAAAGATTATTGCTGTATACAAAAAATGTTATTGTAATATACCTAAAAAAGTTGAGAATATGAATAAAAAGTATTGTGAATGTTCTGCTGGTTGGTATATGCGATTGTTCTCTGAGGTTTTTGAAAAGAGTGTAACAGTTACTATTGTTGATACAATTGTCAATGGAGCTTCTGAATGTGTATTTGAAATATCAGATTATGTATAGACAGACAAATTTCTGTTTATAAAACTGATAAAGGAAAGCAGGTGCGTTTTTATGGATAAGATTACAACAATCAAACAAAGTGCTAAGAGTCATAATATTGCTGTAACGCTTTTGTGTGATACTAATCATTATCTTACATCAGACTATTCAGAAGTGGTATATGTGGGTGCCGGAGCTGATGCGGTTGATTTTAAGTTAATAAGCCTTTGTGAAAAAGGAGATTTAGTAGTTACGCAGGACTATGGTGTAGCTGCCATGGCATTAAGTAAGGGTGCATATGCCATTCATCAGTCCGGGAAATGGTATATAAATGAAAATATTGATCTTATGTTAATGGAGAGACATATAAGTAAGAAGGCAAGGCGGTCAAGCAGTAAAAACCACATGAAAGGTCCAAGAAAAAGAAGTGATAAGGATGATTTAAACTTTGAAGTCTCTTTTGAGAGACTAGTGGAAAAGCATCAACACTCGGATACCAGCCGGATGTCTGGAAGAGCTGGAGTTAAATAAAAATTAGGAGACAGATATATGAATTTTGAATTAGCATGTCTGGAGGATTTTAATGAGATAGAAAATCTCTATTGGGATTTAATAGATAAAAGCAAAGAAGAACCTTCTTTTCCTGACTGGAAAAAGGGTGTACATCCTTCAGCAGATTTTTTAATGGCTGGTATTGTTCAGAAAGAGTTGTTCGTATTAAGAGATGAAGGAATAATTAAGGCGTGTGCCATAGTTAACAGTAATTCTAATAAAGAGTATAAAAAGGTAGCGTGGAAAGTAAATGAAAGAGATAATAATGTATGGATAATCCATGCTCTCGCAGTGCGATATGAGTACCGCGGTATGGGTCTTGCTACTCAATTTGTAAAAAACTTAATATCATATGCTAAGTTAGAAAACATTGAAGCCATTCATCTTGATGTAATAGATAAGAACATACTAGCCGACAAGTTATATATCAGAGCTGGCTTTAAATATGTAAGTACTGAAAACATATTTTATGAGGTGGTTGGAAACAGGCAGTTTAGAATGTATGAGTATGTGATTGAGTAGAAAGTATTAGATATGCACATATAATGAGCATTATCTACCTTACAGCAAGCTATAATGAAAAATCATAGTAAAGAAGGAACGATTGTGAATATAAGATATGCAACAATGGCTGATTTAGACGATATTGCATCGGTTGAATCTGTATGTTTTCCTGTCTTAGAGGCAGCAACTAAAGAAGAATTTGAGCAAAGAATAAAATATTATGGGAATCATTTCTGGCTTATGTTTGATGAGGGTAAACTCATTGCGTTTGTAGATGGTTTTGTTACGGATGAGGCTGATCTTACAGATGAGATGTATGAAAATGCATCAATGCATAATGAGAATGGTGCATGGCAGATGATTTTTGGTGTAAATACTCTTCCTGAATATCGCAGATGTGGATATGCGAAAGAGCTGATTAAGAAGGCCATCTTAGATGCCGGAAAACAGAACCGGAAAGGGCTTGTATTAACATGTAAAGAAAGCCTTGTTCCATATTATTCCAGGTTTGGATTCGTTGATGAGGGGATAACAGATAAATCCACTCATGGAAATGTTCTGTGGCACCAGATGAGATTGGATTTTAAATTAAGAAATAATGGAGTAAATCCTTCAGATAACAAAAATGTGACCGCGCATAAAACATTTAAAGCCGACAGAATACTATCATATTTTAAAGAAGAGTGGAAGGTGCTGCTTATAATAACCGTGTCAGGTGTTATATACAATCTTGGACTTTTGCTTGGACCATGGTTTGAAGGAAAAATGGCAGGCTGTCTTATAGATATACTGGCAAAGAATGCTGTATACAAGGATATGCTTATACTTGTTATTGCATATGTTATTTCAATTGGAGTAGTTCAGGTATCAAGATATATAAAACGTTTTTATGTTCGTAGATTCGCCAATAATGTTAATAGAAGAATGAAGAAAATATTATATGGAACACTTGTATTAAAGAGCAGGACAGAGCTTGAAGGTGAAGGTATGGGCGATATTATGACAAAGGCCATACTTGATGTAGATGATTGTGCTGAAGGCATGAGAAAGTTTACAACAGAAATATTTGATACAGGCGTAGCGCTGGCTGCATATGCAGGAATGCTGCTTGTATATGATGTAAGGCTGGCATTTATTGCAATGATATTTCCACCTATATCTTATATCATTGCTGAAAAGATGAAAGTAATAGTCCAGAAAACAGGTTCTGCGTATAAAAAACAATCTGGTATCCTTAGTAATGCAACACTCGACAGAGCATCCAATGCTATAACCTACAGAGTTTATGGCAGGGAAGTTGACAGAAAAAATGCGTACGAAGATAATCTGTCTGAGTATGAGAAATCAGCTATTTATGCTAATATATGGAATTCTTCTCTTACACCATTATATAGAATAATATCTATGATGGGCATTTTATTTATATTATATTTTGGCAGCAGAAATGTACTTGGAACAGGATGGAGAACCTGGGATATTGCAGCATTTACAACATTCCTGGCCTGCTTTATAAAGTTATCTGATAAGTCCTCGAAGGCGGCGAAGCTGTTTAATGCAGTACATAAGGCACAGGTTTCATGGAAACGTATTAAGCCGCTTATGGTTATTCAGGCTAAGGATACAGATTGTAAAAATCAGACATCAGGAAGGCTTGAGGTACAAAACTTAAGCTTTACATATCCAGATGGAAAAAATGTATATAATGATATTTCCTTTACTGCAGAGCCGGGACAGATCATAGGTGTTACAGGTCCGGTTGCTAGTGGTAAGTCAACCTTTGGAAGGACATTTTTGTGTGAATATCCATATGAGGGAAGTATCATGTATAATGGATGTGAGTTAAAAAATGCTGCAGATAATGAGAGAACAGGAATAATAAGTTACCTAGGACACGATCCGGAGCTTTTCAATGATTCAATAAAGAATAATATCCTGCTTGGTGATAATAAAGACGTAAACGAGTATCTAAAAGCAGTATGTATTGATAAAGAAGTTGAGGCTATGGAGCAGGGAGCAGATACCATTATAGGCAGTGGGGGCGTGAGATTGTCTGGAGGACAGGCACAAAGAATTGCATTAGCAAGAACTTTATGCCATAAAAAGCCAGTTTTTATACTTGATGATCCATTTTCAGCACTTGATAAGAATACAGAGGAGCAGATATATAATAATCTTAGAAAAATGACGGAAGGTAGTATCGTTATTATTCTGTCTCACCGTTTGTATATGTTTCCTAAGCTGGACAAAGTTATATGGCTTGATGAAGGTAGTGCCAGAGTAGGAACGCATGATGAACTTATGTTGGAATGTATGGCTTATAGACAGTTAAATGATGCAGCAAATGCAATGAGTGAAGATACTGTTTCATATGAACAACGTAAGAATGTCAAAGGGGTGGTGGATAAGCATGAGTAAACATAATAGTAATGTTGATAATGGCGGCAAAGTACATAGTGTAGGTTCAATAATATTGCACACTACAATAAAGAAAAAGTGGCTTTCACTTGGTATTATAACAGCCGTATGTGGTGCAGTTATAACTGTACTTTATCCACCGCTTGTACTTGGAAGAATAGTAGATACATTGGCAGCAGGATGTCAGGTTCCTTTATATCTTATATTTCTTTATATGGTATTTAATGTGATCACAGGTCTTATGGAGGCTGCAAGGGAAGGACTTCTTACTGTATTTGGTCAAAAGATAACGCATGCTCTGCGTAGTGGCCTTATGGAGCATTTTACCAGACTGACAGCAGATTCATTAAACCGTCAGGAGCCGGGAGCTGTAGTGTCAAGATTCGTTGGTGATGTTGATACTGTAGAGAATCTGTTTACCTCAGGTATAGTCAGTATGTTTGCGGATACATGTAAGATAATAAGTATTCTTGCAGTTATATGGTTCAGAAATAAAGGGCTTGCAATATTATTGCTTATATTACTGCCATTTATATTCTGGTTTACAAGATATGTGCAGAGGAATATGCTTGAAGCCCAGCTGCGAAACCGGCGTGCAGTAAGCAAGGCTTCGGGACATGTACCGGAAACACTACGAAACATCCGTACAATACATAATCTTGGCAAGGAAAAGTATATGGAGAAAAAATATGATGAATATATAGGTGACAGCTATAAGGCTATGGAAAAGACTAACTTTTACGATGCGATATATTCACCTGTTATTCTTATACTAAATGCAGTTGTAGTAGCGGTAGTTATGTTGTTTTCTGCATCGGGCAATGCAAAGGCTCTTAGCCTTTTTGGAATGTCAGCAGGTACGGCGGTAGCTGTTATTAACTACATATCACAGATATTTGCACCAGTTGAGAGCCTTGGTATGGAAATCCAGACTATACAGTCAGCAATTGCCGGTGTAAGAAGAATAAATGAATTCTTTGCACTCCCGACACTTCCAGCAATTGAAGCTGTTAATGCAGATATTAAAGCAGATTTTAATGTTGATATTAAAGCAGATATTAAGGCGGATTTTAAGTCTGATGTAAATGCAGATATTAATGCTGTGTTAGAAACACAGACAGCTAACATCAATAATAGTGAAGGATTAAAAGCTGGAAAAGCCAGCACACCATATGTCCAGTTTAATAATGTAACCTTCGGATATGAAGCTGACCATATTATAATTAAAGATAAGAGCTTCAATGTTGATATGGGTGAACAGGTTACACTGCAGGGAAGGACAGGTGCGGGAAAGAGCACAATATTCAAGCTGCTTTTAGGCTTATACAGGCCTTTAAAGGGACAGATACTAATTGATGGAATCGATTCTTATAATATACCTGATAATAAGAAAAGAAGAATATTTGGTTATGTTGAACAGACATTTCATATGGTGCCAGGAACAGTTAAAGACCAGATTACATTATATGATGAAGCTATATCTATGGATGAGGTTGTGAATGCAGCCAGGCTTGCAGGACTTCACGATACAATTATGAGCTTTGATAAGGGATATGATACATCCTGCACACAGGAAATATTTTCGCAGGGACAATGGCAGTTATTGTCTATTGCAAGGGCAACTGCTGCTAATCCACAGCTTCTGCTTTTAGATGAGATAACTGCTAATCTTGATGCTGATACAGAAAGAGAAGTACTAAAGGCATTAAAAAATGTATCTGAAAACAGGACTGTTATATCAATCTCACACAGGGTTACAGCTAGAACAGGAAGAGTTATAAGCTGTTAGAACAGCGTTGTGTCTGTGACATAGCATGAAGAAGCTAGAACAGAAATGATTATTAGAAATTGAAATTTCCAGATGAATATGTATAATAGAGGAAAATATTATGTAAAACAGTATGATAATATGCAGTATAATATAATACGCAGGACAGGTAATAGAAATGAAAAAAATAGACTTTGAGAATGGAACAATTACAGATAATATTTTAAGTGCATCAATCCCTATGCTTGTAGCACAGCTATTGAATCTTTTGTATAACGTAGTAGACAGGATATATATTGCACGTATACCACATATCGGTACAACAGCTATAGGTGCAGTTGGAATATGCTTCCCGGTAATTGTTATTATTACAGCATTTGCTAACTTGTTTGGAAGTGGTGGAACACCTCTGTTTTCGATATACAGGGGAAGAAAGAAAAATAAAGAAGCTGCACTTATTATGGATACATCATTTTCAATGCTTTGTGCCGGTGCATTTATATTGATGTCATGCGGTATGCTGTTTTCAAAACCAATTCTCATGGTGTTTGGCGCATCAGATAGTACAATAGTTTATGCATATCCATATATGATGATTTATCTTATAGGAACAATTCCATCTATGCTTGCCTTAGGACTAAATCCATATATTAATGCACAGGGATATTCTACAACTGGTATGATATCAGTTGCAATAGGAGCAGTTCTTAATTTTATACTGGATCCACTATTTATATTTGTTTTTGGCTTAGGCGTAAAGGGAGCAGCAGTAGCAACAGTTATTTCACAATGCTTTTCAGCGATGTTTACAATATATTTCCTGACACATAAATCCGAATTAAAGATGAGATTTTTAAAGAAAAATGAGCTTGCAGAGTGTGCAGGTTATGCTAAGAATATTATCAGTCTTGGCACAGCAGGATTTATAATGCAGGTTACTAACAGTCTTGTTACAATATGCTGCAATAATGTATTGGCAGTAACAGGAGGAGATATTTACATATCAGTAATGACAATAGTATCTAGTGTAAGGCAGCTTGTGGATACTCCGATTCATGCTATTAATGAAGGCTCTTCGCCAGTTATCAGTTATAATTATGGTGCAGGAAAGCCCACACGTATCAGAAAAGCAATAGCGGTTCTTGGTATTATGACACTGGCTTATACGGCTGTTATGTGGAGTATTATTATATTTGCACCGGGAGCATTAATAAGTATATTCAGCTCAGACAGCAGCCTGCTTGGTGATGCTATTGTTGCATTAAAGCAGTATTTTGCAGCATTTATATTTATGGATCTGCAATATATCGGACAGACAGTATTTAAGTCACTTAACAAAAAGAAGCACGCCATATTCTTTTCATTATTAAGAAAAGTCATTATAGTCGTGCCTCTTACATATATTATGCCATATACATTTAATATGGGGACAGCAGGAGTATTCTTAGCTGAGCCGGTATCCAATGTAATAGGAGGAAGTATCTGTTTTATAACAATGCTTTGTACAGTACTTCCGGAGCTTAAGAGAATGGCTGAAGTATAAAACTACTGTATCCAGGCAGTTCCATTCCGTTATTAAGCTTAATTTCGCTGCCACTTATAAGGTCAGTGCATGTATCAGTTCCGATATTAAACGAAGCAAAGTAAGGATGTTCAGATGCATTGATGGCAACAAGAACACGTTCATCATTATACTGACGTAGGAAGATGCACTGCTCATTGGTGAGCACGATAGATGAGAAACTTCCGTAATTCAGTGCATTTGAAGACTTCTTCGCGGCAGCCAGTTTTGATATAAATGTTGTGAGGTCATTCCATACAGGCGTATCAAAGGAAACACGCAGAGCAGGATCACCATCCTCTTTTCTTCCTGTTGCACCCCATTCACTGCCATAGTATACACAAGGAATACCAGGCATTCCGAATGCAAGGGTGTATATGAGAGGAATGTGGTTAGCGTTATTAAGAATACTCGCAACTCTTGTTACATCGTGATTGTCAACAAAGGAGAGCAGATGCTTTCCCTTATAAAGAGTCCAGTTTTCTGGTCCGAACTGTCGTAATAATGAATGGTTTATTTCAAACATATTCATACAGTTAAAGCTTGAATAAAGACCTTTGTAACATTCGTAATTGGTTACAGAATGTAACATTTCATCATTCATAATCTGGTTATAGTCACCATGAAGAGTTTCACCAAGAAGAAAGAAATCAGGCTTTAGCGAATCGCAGAAGGAGCGTAGCCTTCTTAAGAAGTCGTGATTTAAGCAGTAAGCTACATCAAGTCTTAAGCCATCTATATCGAATTCATTTACCCATCCTTTGATAGCCTTAAAAATATGCTGTATAACATCCTCATTATATAGATTGAGCTTTACGAGGTCATAGCAGCCCTCCCAGCCCTCATACCACAGACCATCATCATAGTTCGAGTTGCCGTTAAAATCTATTCTTGCAAACCAGTTAACATAAGCAGAATTCTCACGGTTTTTAAGAACGTCCTGAAAAGCCCAGAAACCACGGCCTACGTGGTTAAATACGCCATCAAGAACAACTCTTATGCCTTCCTTGTGCAGATTAGAGCATACGTTGGCGAAATCCTCATTGGTTCCAAGTCTTTTATCTATTGTTGTATAGTCACGGGTATTATATCCGTGCGTATCAGATTCAAATACAGGTGAGAAATATATTGCATTGGCTCCCAGCTTTTTAATATGGGGAATCCAGTCATTGACCTTAAGGATACGATGTGTAAGGACATCATCATTATCATAAGGTGCACCGCACAATCCCAGAGGATATATCTGATAAAAAACACTTTCATAAGCCCACATATTTGTATACCTCCTTGTTTTACGAAGTAAAATGCGACTGCCCTTGCAGGAGCAGAGGTATTTACCTCCTAGTATTTTATTTTATAATTATAACATGCTTATGTAACGGCATGTAGTAGAAAAAATATAGATAACTTTATGAAAATGTTATAAAATAGTAATGTTTTTATAACCAAAATGTATTGTAATAAAAGTATACATTGTTTTATAATAAAATTCAATTATGATAATAAAATGAACAGGAGATAGATAATGCTTCAGATTCAACACATCCGTAAGGAATATAGAACAGGAAAGTTAGTACAGAAAGCACTTGATGATGTGTCGCTGAATCTAAGGGATAGTGAATTCGTCGCTGTGTTAGGCCCAAGTGGTTCAGGAAAAACTACACTTCTTAATATCATAGGCGGTCTTGACAGATACGATAGTGGGGATCTTATCATCAATGGAATATCAACTAAAAAATATAAAGACAGAGACTGGGATTCATATCGTAATCATACGATAGGTTTTGTGTTCCAGAGCTATAATCTTATACCTCACCAGACGGTTCTTTCTAATGTTGAGCTTGCACTTACAATATCAGGCATATCAAGGAGCGAAAGAAGGAAACGTGCTAAAGAGGCGCTAGAAAAGGTGGGACTTGGAGAGCAGATACATAAAAAGCCAAGCCAGATGTCAGGTGGACAGATGCAAAGAGTTGCCATAGCCAGAGCACTTGTTAATAATCCTGATATTCTTCTTGCAGATGAACCTACAGGAGCACTTGACAGTGAAACAAGCGTACAGGTTATGGAGCTTTTAAAAGAGGTATCAAAGGACAGACTTGTAGTTATGGTAACTCATAACCCTGAGCTGGCTTATGAATATGCTACAAGAATAGTAGAAGTTAAAGATGGAAAGATATTATCGGATTCTGATCCGTTAGAGATAGATGAAAATATTATAGAAAAACCGGTGCACAAGAATATGGGAAAGTCGTCAATGTCGTTTCTTACAGCACTTTCATTAAGCTTTCAGAATCTTAAGACTAAAAAGGCAAGGACTCTTCTTACATCGTTTGCAGGTTCTATAGGAATTATAGGTATAGCACTTATTCTTTCAATATCTAATGGTGTCAGTGGATATATAAGTGCGATGGAAGAGGATACTTTGTCAGAATATCCGTTACAGATACAAAGTACGGGCTTTGATCTTACAGCGATGATGGTCGGTATGTCAGCATCAGGTGACAACAAAAAGGAGAATGATATCGGTGTTACACCTGTTGTTTCTGATATGTTCTCTAAGATGAGTACCAACGATCTGGCATCGCTTAAAACATATATAGAAGGCAATCCGGAAAATATTGAAGATTATGTGCATGCCATAGAATACAAATATATAGTAACTCCTCAGATATACAGGGAGGATAATACAGGATATAGGCAGATAAATCCTGACAAGTCATATGAGATGATGGGAATGTCTTCATCATATGAGAATTCCATGACATCTGGCATGTCTACAAATGTGTTTTATGAGCTGCCCTCAAACAGCAGTCTATATGAAGAACAGTATGAAGTAAAAGCAGGACATTGGCCACAGAATTATAACGAATGTGTTCTTGTGCTTTCCTCAAGCGGTAACATAAGTGACAGGCTTGAGTACACACTAGGTCTGCGGGATAATGCTGAATATGAGAATATGATATCTGCATTTATGTCAGAAAAAGAGATAGATATTCCTGAGAATAACGACAGCTTTTCATATGATGATTTTATTGGCATGACCTTTAAAGTGGTGAATAGTGCTGATTATTATCAGTATGATACAGAGTATGATATATGGAAGGATAAAACTGGTAATGAAGAATATATGAAGGAGCTGATAAGCAAAGGCAATGATCTGAAAATATCAGGTATAGTTAAGCAGGTTGAGGGAACCACAGCAGCAATGCTTACACCGGGTATAGCATATACATCCGGGCTTACAAGACAGCTTATACAATATTCTGCAGCTAGTGATGTAGTAAAGGCACAGAAGGAAAAGAAGGATACCAACATATTTACTGGTGAAAAGTTTGGTATAAGTAGTGACAGTAAAAGTAAATTTAACATGGAATCACTTTTTCAGATAGATACAGATGCAATAAGCAATGCATTTAAGGTGGATGATAGTATATATAATATGAGTATGCCAGATTTTGCTGCATTGATCAATCCAGATGATATATCAGCGGCATTTGATCCATCTATGTTTGATTCTATGGATTCATCAGTGTTTAACCCTGATAGTTTTGGAGATATATCTTCTGCTTTCGGGGAAAATGATATGGACTTTGATATAGGAAGTATAGATGCAGACACATTAAAGAAGCTGATATCAGACAGTCTTACAGATGAAGTCAAAGCATCTATATCTGAAGTATTATATGGTTTTAAGGAATATATGTCCTCTGATGAAGTATCAGCCCAGTTAAGTAAGGATATCAGACAGCTTATTACTGATTCAATGCATGTAAATATATCACAGGACAGAGTGCTTAAAGAGGTAAACAAGCTTGAAGCCAGATATCTGGAATATATTAAAAAGAATGGTATTGAGGATACAACAGCAGAAAGTGTATTTAAGTTCCTGCTTACAGATGAGGCAAGAAAACAGATATCAGATTCGGCAAAAGAACTTATGAAAGATGCTGTGACATTTGATATATCAAAAGAACAGCTCTGGAGTATATTTAAAAAGGATGTAGTAGATGGATACGCAGAATATGCCAAGCAGAATGGATATCAGAACATAGATGGTATTCTTGATAAAGTCATAAACAATATGATCAACAGTCTTAAGGAACAGTTTACTGCCAATATACAGAATGCCATGAACAAGATGATGGAAAGTATCATGGGGAATATGCAGCAGGCTATGGAGGCAGTCATGACACAGATGATGTCCTCTATGACAGATGCCATGATGAATGCCATGCAGCTTATGGGAAATAATATGGCAGCTGCACTAGGTTCAATGGGCATGGGAACAGATACAGATGACTATGATTTTAGCAGCGCATTTGGTATAGATACAGACAGCTTCGCAGATGCGATAAAGATGAATATGAACGAAAGTGACCTTTCAGATCTTATGAAGTCACTTATGTCTGATACTGATGTTGCCTCATATGACAATAATATGAAAAAGCTTGGCTATGCAGATTTGTCAGTACCAGGTGAAATAGACATATATCCTAAGGATTTTGAAAGTAAGGATAAGATAGTAAATATACTTGATAACTATAATACAAGCATGAAAAAACAGGGTAAGGATGAACAGGTTATAAGCTACACAGATGTGGTAGGAACACTTATGTCCTCTGTCACTACCATAGTAAATGTTATAAGCTATGTGCTGATTGCATTCGTGGCTATATCTTTAATAGTATCTTCTATTATGATAGGTGTTATCACATATATAAGTGTACTTGAAAGACGTAAGGAGATAGGAATATTAAGGGCAATAGGTGCTTCCAAGAAGAATGTATCGGCTGTATTTAATGCAGAAACATGTATAATCGGACTATGCTCAGGACTTATGGGTATAGGTATAACATTACTTTTCCTGCTTCCTATAAATGCTGTTATTCATGCACTTTCAGGAGTGGACAACATCAATGCAGTACTTCCTGTAATTCCAGCGATGGTGCTTATACTTCTTAGTGTATTTCTTACATTTACCGGTGGATTGATTCCTTCTAAAAAGGCATCAAAGAGTGATCCGGTGACAGCACTGAGGAATGAGTAGAATGATTAAATTGCTGTTTAATTGAATATTAGTTGGTGACGAACGGACGACAAATATAAGCTACAGGCA
>OGHM01000622.1_pt1 | contig 18288 bp, 19 predicted proteins | sample 1571531 | NCBI WGS metagenome assembly OGHM01 (sample SAMEA2582031, study PRJEB24529) | metagenome | biome: Human gut stool | place: China | collected 2011 | reverse complement strand
AACGGCCGACTCCCATCACATCAATGAACTGCTTTGGGTAATCGGGGGTTGACATTGGCCAGAAGCGGCTACCTACGCCGCCGGCCATGATAATAGCTTGTATATTACCATTATCCATATAATTGCTGTTTCTATATTAAAATTTAAATAGTACAATCTGCAAAACTGCAGACTTCTAAAACAAGAAATCTTCTATAGTTCATACATATGATACTATCTAGTTTTTACCTTATTAAAAACTATCTGTACTAAATTAAAACTCACATAAGAGAGTAAACAAGCAAAACGAGCTTTCTTTCTAGCCTTAGAATCAGTCAATACATACCACCTCAGTTTTCGGATTCTTGCTTCAAAATCTTTACGATGAGAATATCCATTTGGCATTTGCAATAACAAATGAAAGGCAAAACTTAAAATTCTGCAATTATAGCTTTTTATAATAGGTCTAAGTTTATCTTTATCCTTATCCATCAGAGCCATCAATTTCAGTCCGCTGTCAAGTTTATGTGGCGAGAATGCAGCACCTTCAATGCTATTGCTGCGAAGTAAATAAAAATAGCTCTGCTCATCATTAAAAACCACCTTATTTGCTTTCAATAAAAGCTTATATGTTGTAGGCAAATCTTCAAATAGCAATCCTACAGGATAACGAACTCCATTAAAAAGAGAAGCTTTATACATTTTCCCCCAAGCTGTAGTGTCAAAACACTCTTGATAAAACATCATTTCTGTGGCCATAAGACCATCTAGTATCCACTCCTTATCGGACTTCTGATGAGGATAAGGAGATGCACCTTCAAAAAACGCACAATAAGAGTTTATACTTATATCAGAGTTATACTTCTCTATCAGATGATAAAGTCCTTCAATATGCGTAGGAGAAATATAGTCATCACTATCCACACAAACCACATACTCACCAGTCATCACATCCAAAGCAACATTGCGAGCATCTGCCAAACCTCCATTTTTTTTATGGATTACTTTGATACGAGTATCCTTCTTGGCATATTCATCGCAGATAGCTCCACATTTATCCGGTGAGCCGTCATCAACCAACCAAACTTCCAAGTTTTTGTAAGTTTGATTGAGGATGCTACCAATACATTTTGGTAAATACTGCTCCACATTATAACAAGGAACAATAACACTAACTAAAGGTTGATTCATCGTTTTTTTATTTATGTTTCTTTATCCAAATCTTTAATCCTTTAGGCAACAGAAGTTTGATTCTTGCTTTCAGATTAAATGGTATTTTTAATTGAGTGGCGAAATAGTCATTCACTTCCATATCGTCAATATGTTGGTAAATTACATCACGTAACGGAGTTCTTTGAGTTGGTCTAGTCAAATTATGATTAGCTTTAGCCACTTGTTCATATGTACTTTCTAAGGTTTCAAACTCATCCTTAACGATTGACCACAATCGCTCACCCTTTTCTGTATTCACCAGGAGACAAGACACACCTTTGGTCGAATAGAATTCAGGATGTTCTTTCTCTATCCCCCAATAGTCTCCTATGGTTATATCACCCACACGTTCTTTCGTGCAATAGTTGCAGCGGTAGCAACATTCACGATAGGTCGTTCCTTTCAAAAAATGATAATAATAGGGATCAAGAGTAGAAGGCTTTGTTTTTGTTTTTGTCTTCGTCTTTGTCATGTAATCCAATCCCCATCCACAAGACTTGTCACGGAAATCATAACCTATAATCTTCCCCTTCATCTTACCTCCAAGCCAAACCAGATATTTAGCAAAGAGTTTGGGACTTGCTACTCCATGACAGATCAAATCCATCGTATAGAGAGTGTCATAATCCTTTCGAAGATAAGCACGCAATCCTCCAATTTGACAAGGTGTTCCACTATACAGCACTTCACGTCCTTCCCTCAACATAGCCTTCACCTGCGAGTAGGTTGCCATAGTATTACTCTGAACATATTTAGAACTCTGAACCTTATATAAATCATCCAATCGTTCAACAACAATATGACCAACAGTCATATCATCGTTATATGCAGCTCCTACCACAATCCCCCCATGCAGTAATATCACTCTTGCTGCAGCCGCAAAAGCACCGCCAGAAGCACTAACTGCTAATTCTTCATCATCCTTGTCTCTTACAGCAAGCGAAGCTATTGGCTCAGACTTACCTATTAGATTGTTTTGCGGGCAGCGTTTGCTGCACAATCCACATTCCACACACTTACCTTCGTCAATGCAAGCAGTAACGAATCCCTCTTTGTCTGATTTCATCACTATGGCATGGTGAGCACATAGCTGTTCACAGGCACGGCATCCTGTACAATATTCAGTAATCTTCTTATCCATCAATCACTAATTGCTTTTTTTAGATAATTCCATCCTGTCTCACGCTCGCGGTTCAAGATGTCATTCACATGAGCAAAATCAACTTTAGTATTTTCAACGAAAGAAAAGTCGTTGTAATCTGTCAAATGCCTATCTTCCAATTCCACCAATTTCAAGATACTAGCCAATCGGCTACTATAATCATTAGGATAGATGCAAATCATAGGCGTATTCATATTACAAGAAAATGCCGTTGCATGGAAAGAATCTGTTATGACACAACCAGCATTAGCTATCAAACCGATGAAGTCCTCCACATTTGGTATCAGTTCTGCCTTACCACATCTCAGACCTTGATAGTGTCGAATACAAAAACGAACCAGTTTCCAACCTTTTCGCTTGGCAAACTCCTTGGCATATTTATCGAAATCAGGATTAGAGTTCAATTGGTAAATCAGCACATATTTTCCCTTTTCATATTTCGGCTTATACTTATAACCTAATACGGACAGCCAAAATTCCTTATTAACTTGCAAAGTCGGATCAAGAACATGGGTAGCAGAAGGAAGACCCAATTGCTTTTCAACAATATCCTTCGCACTTGCTTCTCTTACAGAAATATATTGATACCTTGAAAGTAAAGCTTTCGTCTCCTCAACTTCCCAATCATCAAGTCTAGCCTTACCAATACTTGCTGCATAAGAAATCTTCTTCACTTGATCAGGAACAAACTTCAAGAACAGCTCAGGCAATATACCATTATTCCATCCTGAATTCCAAGTCTGGTCACTTCCAGTACAATAGATATCACTTGTGATAGGAAAGTCTTTAAAATCTTCTATACAACAATATTCCTTCTCCTGCTGGTTTAGATGAGTCCTGATAAACTTTTTAAACACTATATCCTCCGTTATAAAAGATGGTATTAAGATAAAGGGATAAATGATTTTAGCAAGAGTACCCTTCCCCTTGGTATAAGAAAAAACTCTATCCAAATAAGAATACTTGCCATTCTTATTATAATTAATAAAGTCGACGTCACAACCAAGTTGCTTAAATATTTGTTGAGTTGCCAAAGCTTGCAAAACAGAGCCATAGTTACGCACATTTTGCAAAGTAATCACAGTAACTTTCTTTCCCATAATAATTTAATTACTTAGAGTTTTTAAAGCATCTATAATCTTTTCAGAACAACTTTTTATACTATAATTGTTCTTTATGAAACTCATTAGTTCTGGTTGCATTTTATGTTCACCTTTCAAACATTTCATAACAGCTTGTCCTATTTCATCCACACTCAATGGGTCAACCAAACAAGCTCTTCCGTCCCAATACTCTTTAGGTGCGCCAACATTTGTCAGAACTATCTCTGCACCATATCCAGCAGCTTCCAATGCCACCATACCAACTCCTTCAGACAAACTAGGAAGAGCAAACACCTTGGCTCGCTTGTACCACTCTTTCAACTCATCATCACTAACAAGACCGATATAATGGATATTGACATATCCATCAATCTGGTCATGTAGCCAATCTTCTTCATTCTTACCATTTAGAATTCCACCTAAATAAAGAGGAAATTTATATTTGATAGCTGCCTGTATCAATCGAGCTACATTTTTATTTGCGGCATACAATCTACTAGTATGTAAACAGAAATTTTCCTTCTTGGGCATTTCATCCAATGGTTGAAAACGAACCGATAACGGTATTTGATAAATCTGCTCCTTAGGTACATCACAAGAATAAGAAAGATACTCAGTTTCCTCCTGACTCCTTGTAAAGAAGACTTTAATGTTTCTTGTACCCAAATATAAGTCATGGAATCGAGAAGACAAACCGAGATATTTCTGCGAGCCCCAATATTTGACCAAGAACTTATATAAGTATTTATTAACAGTAGGGTCTATGATTGGAGCCACCGCAAGTTTTTGGGTTCGCCAAGAAAGGAATTTCGCCCATAGTCGGAAAGACCCTCCAAATCCCATAATGATAATAGCATCATACGACTCCCAGTCCTGATTTTCCCAAGCATTAATCAAAATGCCTTCATGCCCTAACATGTTAAATCCATCTCGCCACATCTCCGCCTGTATCTTAACTCCGCCTGTAGGCGACAAGATAGGAGATGGTATTATTATTCCTATTTTCATAAAAACATTATATTAATTATTTTATTTCTATTAGAATTCAAATTAGTTACAGCAACAGTATAGCTATACCCTTCCTCCCGTTAAAACTTTTAACAGCATATTTGCTTTCATAGATTTTAAAGCATAGTAAGTACTCAAACATACAATTACGCAGATTGTAGCATTAAGCACATAATATATACACATATCCAAATCACTATCTATTACCAACAACTTTGCCAAACTATGTCTTGATACGTTAAGCACAAAAATATGAGTCAGATATAGGAATGTACTCGATGCCGATATAGAAAGTAGCACCTTGCTATTCCAAACTAACAACGATAATTTAAACACAAGAACAAAGGAAACCAATGTTAACAAAGTATGCAATGCTTCATTATGAAACATATAATAATAGCCAAAATTAACTGCGCAAAATATTATTACGCTCCACAACCAACTCACCTTTTTGCATATCTGCTCAAAAGAAAAACCTTTATATGAAATATATCCTCCTATATATATCCATGCATTCATCCCAGGAATATGCCAACCACCTACTGACTCACAGATTAGAAATATCACTAAAAGCGGCATTCCCAGATTTCTATTTTTATAGCAATAGTTATAGATGGGCGATAACAATGCAAAAACAAATAAATCTCTCAAATACCAAGTATATCCTGCAATTGGAAAATCAGGATGCATACCATACCCTCTCTGCCAAAAACAAGAAAAAAAGTCACCTAAACTTGATATTTCTAAGAGGTCTGAGTCTGGTGTACCATGCAGTTTATATGTCTTCAGCAAATTATAAATAAGCCAAAAGACATTCCAAAACAGATATGGAACAACTATACTATGCAACCTTCCATTTATCTTTTTGAAATACAACTCCTCAGAATATCCCCCCCCCCAAAAATATTCTTAAAGAACAAATAGCCTGATAGCAAGAATAGTCCACTAAGGCAAGCATCACTCAAAAAGAAACGAGAAGAAATCAAATTGTAATAAGGAGTATCACTAGCCACCAAACTGATACCATCAGCAGATATATAACTAATTGGGAAATGAATGAAAAGCACTCCCACTACAAATATAAAACGTGCAATATTAATTGCCTTAGATTCTTGTTGTGTCATATAATCAACTTTTTTATTGCGATACTAGTCTTTTAAACTCTAATAATGATGACGGCTCAATTTGCTTATCCCATACATAAAGCATTAATTCATCATATTGCATTGGTTCAAACATATACTCAAATTTTCTTATTACATAAAAGATACAGATAATCATTAGCAACTTAAAAAAAACTGTTCCTGAGTTTTTTCTCAAATATCCAATAGACAAGATACAACTCAGACAGATAAATACATCAAAGAAATAATAAACTCGTCCAAACAATTCCAAACCTGACGATATGATTTTGAGCATTGATGCTACAACAACTATATTATAATAAGCAACCTGAAGAGCACCTTTTTGCATTAGATGATAGCCACTAATAATAAAAGCGAAATATGGCATAAAAGTAACAAAAGACATCAATACAGATTTGGTTCCGCTATAGCCTTCATCCGCTCCAACAATCCAAGAGTAACCGTTATCAAGATAGCCTGAAAAACGATTAAACATACCTAAATAGTCGTAAATAAAACCGAATTTAGCAAGCATGGACCTATCAAAAAGGAGCAACAATAATACGCACATAAGACATGCCCAAGCAGGACGCATAATTATTTTTTTATAATAAAATAGGCATAATAAGAATAGAACTATAACTATAGAAAAGAAATGTGTAGATATTGCTGCCACAAAACACAAGATAGCCATTCGAAATTTTCTTTCCGAGAAAAGTCGACACCCTATCAACATAAATGAGACTGCCATATACCAACGTATCAAGTTGGATGATGTTATGATATGGCAAGCTACACATAACGGAATAATATACGTAAACTCTTTTCTGCTTGCATATGGTTTAAAGAGAAAGAACAACGCAAAAATAAAGAACAGAGAGCAAGCCGTAATAACATATGGATAAGGCAATCCAAATGAAGCAAACGAACGCCATAATAATTGGAAAAGCCATTCATGATTTGAACTAATACCATGAAGAAAGTCTTCATAAACATAATAGTAGAAGTTCCAATCAGTTTCACGACCCCATCTAAGACCTTCCTCTAAACCAAAAAAAGAAATAGGAAATATGGTATATCTCCAATAATGCTTTCTATTTGTAACAATCTTCCTGCAGGATAATAGCAAGATTATCAATAGAGAAAAATGCAATGCAACATATATAAAAGTTATCATTTTCTTTTCGGTTTTACATTAAACAAATGCAACAATAATACATACTTAATCTTTAAAACAACTATAGAAGAATAATTCAGAACATAGCTAATTTTATTATTAAGCAAATGCAAAATGTCCTTAAGTACAATGGATTTATGCTTATTATAATTAAGAATTATTTTTTTTATTCTAAATATTTTCGTCCAATTTCGTAATGCTTCCTTTTCGGACACATAACCTTCAACCCAATCCAGCGAATTAGGTTTATGTTTTAGAAGAAGTTCAATTAAAGAATAATTCCTCGTAGGTTCATTAATTTTTCTCACTCTATCTATATCCTTATCCCACAAATTGCCTATAAAACTAGCATCTTCCTTAATTGGCGATAAGAACAAATTAATTATAGCAGACACGCTACTTTCACTAATATCTACATTTAACAAATCTTTAGCCTGCTTTGCAAATTTTACAGATGCCAATTGAATTTTTTCTATAATAGGAAAATCATTCTTTTCTGAACCAGACTCATCGCAGATAACTTGAACACCTCCATTTTCCATGGTAAAACGAATAGCAGTACCTTTAGGCTCAAACAACAAATGTTCTATCAGCAAGCAAAAGTTACAAAAGATATAATTATATATGGAATAATACTTTGCATCATCAAAAAATGCAAAAAATCTATCGCCCAATCTATTCTTACAGACTTTAGTCGAAGCAAACTGCAGACCAACAATATCTATATCAAATTTATTTGCTAAACATATATTTTCTAGTAAATACTGCCCACTTCCTTGCATGCTATTATTTACTAAGCCTACCTTTTTCCCAATTGCCTCCATTGATGCTAAATAATCAAATAAGCACTTCTTCTGCTTGACAATATAAGTTTTTTGATATTCAACCATTGCTGCAATAAGCTCATATTTATCCCCATGTAAATCTTCGCATTTTATCGATAATCCATGATCAACTTCAAAGCCATTATTTTTTAAGAAGGTAATAATGTCATCTTTATTTTCGACACCCAACATAGTACAAAGATCATCTAGTTTATAAGACTTACGTGGGGGTAAACTTAAAATATAGTTTTCTACAACATCACCATTATCTAAAGAAGGTAGTCTTAATAAATTCTTATTTAATCTAACATATTTAGTTTTTTCTTTAGGATAAAGTATATCATATATTTTCTTTATCAAGAAACCTTCTCTTGCAACAAAAAACAATATATCTATCTTATTTTCTTCTTTTTTACTATGAATCCACTTACAAAAAGAGAACAGAAAAGGACCTATAACATTGTATCCGACTCTAAATTCAGGCGTAACTTCTCCTAAACAAAGAATTGCATTTCTATAAAGTTGAACTAATTGATCTGAAACTACGCTAGATTTAAGACAATATGACTCACATTTAATAGTTTCCTTTTGCAATCTAACCAAGGAATGAATATCATATTTCCGAGGCATCAATATATCACTATGTGTATTATCCCCTACATGAACAATTTGAGAACAATCTATATTCAGTTGATTTAATAAATATGGAAAAATCGTACCCTGCCATTTCGTTTTTCTTATCTCACCTGAAATAAATAAATAATCATATGCAATTCCTATTTTAAAAAAAATGTCCTTAAAGACATCTGAAGTAAGATACATATCAGAAGTAATAACAATTTTCTGACCTCGCTTCTTACATTCATTTAAAACCGAGATCATTGGAGGATTTGGAACACAGTTCTTTACTTCTATCGATTTTTCTATTTGCTTGAACCGATTTGTTACTTCATCATTAAATTCTAGGAATTCGTATATTTCATCAATACTCACTTCACGAGAATAATATTTTCTAGAAAGGTGTTCTGCATATTGACGCTTAATCTTGAAAGTTTCAATATAATCTCCATACTTATCTTGATATTCGAGAATCGCTAAATCAAATATTTTATCAGGAGAACTTACCGTTCTAAATATCAAAGTATCAAACACATCAAAAGAAACGTATTGATAGTCTTTTATAGATTCTATCATTTCTTTGATACTTAATTCTATATTCTTCATAAAAAAATTATTTTCTTATTCGATCTAATGGATTCATTAGTATGTACGCCAATCGGAATTTTGAACATAGATAAATAACAGAAAGGATTAACAATGTCATTATCCAAACTGTTAACATATTTAATTCAATCCATTTACAATGATAAGCATAAACACAAATAAATCTCAAATATGCATGCCAAAAATAGTAAAATAAAGAGTTTTGTCCCATACTTGCTATTACTTTGGGCATTTTGATTTTAAGATATAAAACTAAAAAGGCGAAACATAAACATGTAGCAAATATTAAAAATAAGGCTCTATCTACATACTGATATAAAAAGCCTGCCTCATACCCCCTATGATTAATGTCTCCAAACATGGGAAAGATATAGTAGACTGCAAATACTATAATAAAAGGTACTATACCCAATAATACATTTTGCCCCCCCATTTATCTATAAACCGAGCACTATCTCTACAAATATTACCAAGCACAAAAAATGGGAAAAAAGTAATTGTTATTGCAATACTTAACAACCCCAAATTTGGTAATCCTGCAATAGCTAATGACGCAATAAAGGAAAGGAACAAAATCATCTTCTTGTCTATTTTTTGGGGCATAATATGAATTATAGAACGCCACCAAATAAGAGCCATTATATACCATAAATGATATTGTGGAGTAAAAAACGACCTTAAAGTAAACTTCTCGCCACTACATATAAACCATAATATATTACCCCATATGATTATTCCCACTAAAGAGACAAAAGATTTTCTATAATTCTTATCGGAATTCGTAAAAAAGCCAGATAAAAAGGCAAATAAAGGAACGTGTATCGTATTTATTAATTTGTAAAATGCTAATGAATATTCATTATAATTTGACAAGTTAATTTGAAATACATGTCCAAAACATACTAGCAAGATTAGAATAAACTTCAAAGAATCCAATCTTTCGTCACGCAAACTTAATTTACTATTTAGTACTTCTTGTGTCATTTCTTTATTACTTTTCTTATAACAAGTTTAATTATCGCCTTTGTAAATTGCCACACTGACATTTTTGCTTCACTATATTTAGCTGCAATAACATCATTTTCCTCAAGATTAGACATTGGATCACCCTCTAAAATAAAATTAGAAGCTTCATCTATTTTTTGCTTCATATGTATTTCTGGTATTTTTCCATAAGCCTTTAACACTTTAGAATTTTTAAAACTATTGCCACTTTCATCCCATCCAATATTGCGAACTTTACTAACTGCAGGAACCACAACATATTTTTCACGTAATATTACATAACATGTCATTACACAATCAATTATCCAAAAATATTTTGATTTGTCTCGAAAAACGTAACTCAGATACTGGTACAAACGATTAAGCCCATGCTGTTTTACTTTCAGAATATTACATAAAGAGAAATTTTTCTCAAAAAAACCATTTCGAATTTCATTCGTAGCTGCCAAAACCTTTTGTGTCCAAACGCCATACCCCCAACATGACAAATCTGTTCGATGAAAGAAATAATTTCCACTACAAACCTTAAATGGATATGGTTGTTTATAACCACAAATAGCGAAAATTTTATCATTATCTTTATATTTTTCAAGACATGTATTCATATAAACCAAAAAGTTTGGAGAGAAAACATTGTCATCTTCAGTAAAGATATAGCTCTCATATTTATCACGCATTTCAGCCTGTAACAAATTAGAATTTGATTGTATGTTGCCTATCCCACAATTTGTTTTTCTTCTGTAAACAATAAGTTTCCGAAAGTTATTATGAGATTCTTTATCCCTCAAATAATTATCGATTTTTCTCCAACCATCAATATATTTTTCAGAAGGAGGAAAATCCAATGCTACATATACAATCGTTTTATCTGCTAACGTGCAAAGTTCCAAAGAATCCAAACATTGCTTGAAATGCGAATATCGATTTAATGTTGGTATTATTACTGGTGCTAAATTCATTCCTTTAAGATATTAATAATGTTACTTTAATTCGATAACTCCTAAGAAAGCTATTGAACTTTCGTTCATTTAAGTACTACTTTAATTAATGAATTGTAGTTCTTGCAGAAATTCTCCATCAGCTCTACGGAATCAAAGTGAAGGAAGATAATTCCTAATGCTTTTCCAGCACCATCGAATACTTCTACAGAATCACCTTCTTTTTTATAGATTACCTGACGATAAACATTCTTGGCAATACTTTCATCGATTTCAATACCCTTGAAAGTTCCAGCATCGTAGCTATGGAGAACATAGTGCATATAGCAACCAGGCAAAGACTTTACTGGCTGTTCCAAGAACTCAGGCTTTTCTCCCATTGCAGCTTGAACATTAGCCTTCACTAAATCAATACCATATGCATCACTCAACTGAATTGGAATCATATTACCACCTGCACGAGGACCTAACTCCAAGAAATGAACATTATCTTTTTTATCAAGAATAATCTCGATGTTTAATTCACCAAAACGAACGTCAAGTGCAGTAACAATACGCTGTAATTCTCTATGAATATTAGAAGTCTGCTTTTCAGATGTACACAAAGGTTTTTTCTTACCAATTGGAATAAGAGGACTTCTCTTGGTATCTCTAAGGCACTCCATCTCTCCATAGAGAACAACCTTTCCATCCCAAACAAAGATGTCTCCACCAACAACTGATGGGAATCCTCTCTGTATATATTCCTCAACAAGCAAAACCTTATTTCTTGAATAGGAATCAGCCCAAGCGATTGCTTTCTCCAAACCATCCCAGTTTTCCAACATGGTTACACCTTTACTACCAGAAGAATCAGTTGGCTTAACTACTATAGGGAAAGTAAAATTCTTCGTATTTTCCTTAATCTCATCCAATGAGGTTTCAGGATGGAAAGAATAAACCTTAGGACAAGCAAAACCATGGCTCTGCAAGAACTGACGCCAAGGATATTTCAATCCTAAAACCTCTACGCTCTTGGCTGGATTGGTAGGAAGACCTAAACGCTCTGCAACAATTGCTGCTGGAAGTGCAGCTGGATCTGAAGCATAAGCAAGAATACCATCAACCTGTTCGTCCTTCGCTATTTGATAAACAGCCTCAACATCTGTAGTACTGGCATTATAATATTTATCAGCAACAAACTGTCCAGGATTATCAGACAGATAATCACACAAGACTGTATAATAGCCAAGTTCTTTAGCTGTCTTGATGGCAATGACTTGTTGGGCAGAACCACCCAACAAGAGTATTTTCTTTTGTGACATTGTTTCTATTTATTTTAAGATACAATCCAATGTTCTCTGAATATCCTCTTCACTCAAAGCGTGATGCATTGGCAAACAAATTACGCTATCTGCCATCTTATGAGCATTTGGCAAGTTTGCCGGATCAGCACTCTCCAAACCACGATAAGTAGAGAATTCACTAATCAATGGATAGAAGTAGCGACGTCCCAATACATTCTGAGACTTCATCTTTGCATAAAGTTCATCACGGGTCATACCATACTTCTGTGCATCAATGAAAATTGGGAAGTAGCTATAGTTATGGCGAACACCTGGCATATCATCGAAGAAGGTAATGCCTTCAACATTGCGCAAAGCCTCACGATACTTGATAGCTACCTGATGACGAGCCTCAATTGCAGCATCTACCTGCTTCAAGTTCAGTAAGCCATAAGCACTACGCATCTCATCCATCTTACTATTGATACCAGGACCAACAACCTCGGTTTCTCCTGCAAAGCCGAAGTTCTTCAAGTAATCAATACGTTTCTTGGTCTTCTCATCGTGCATAATCATTGCACCACCTTCGATAGTGTTATATACCTTAGTTGCATGGAAACTCAAAGTACTCATATCACCAGCATTCAAGATGCTCTCACCATTTACTTCTACACCGAAAGCATGAGCTGCATCATAAATAACCTTCAAGCCATATTTGTCGGCAATATCCTGGATTGCCTTGGTATCGCATGGTTTTCCATACACATGTACAGGCATAATGGCGGTAGTCTTAGGAGTAATGGCAGCCTCAATCTTGTTTGGATCAAGATCACCTGTAGCAGGGTCTATGTCAACGAAAACAGGCTTGCATCCATTCCACCAAATGCTATGAGTTGTAGCAACGAAGCTATATGGAGTAGTTATAACCTCGCCTGTTACACGGAGTGCCTGCAATGCAGTAAGCAATGGCAAGGTACCATTGGTAAAGAGGCTCACGTATGGAACTTTTAGATACTCGGCAAGAGCAGCCTCCAACTTATGGTGATAATCACCATTGTTTGTTATCCACTTGCTGTCCCAGATTTTCTGGAGTTCAGCTGTAAAGTCATCAAGACTTGGAAGTAACGGAGACGTTACTGTTATCAAATTTTTATCCATAAATATTTGATTTTAAATTATTTTCCTTTGAATCTATTCGGAATCATATCCATCGCATCATTCCATTCTGATTTCAATATAAATCTTGCACCAGCAAGATAGAATACGATGCCTACAACTATACCTATTATTAATTGAGCATATATATTGGTGGTCAGTAAGAAGGAGGCGTGAATAACCAGCCACATGGCAAAGGAAACGCCAAAAACAGGAAGGAGGTCGCCCATCTGCTTCAGATAACCCACTTGTATCAGTTTACCTGTATAATAGGTATTAATGATCAAGGCTATCATAGAACTAACGATACCACCACTCACCATCCAAATGATACCATGAGGAATGGTTACACACATAATACCCACACCTACTATTTTCTTGATAATCTCTAAGCGGAAGAATAAATCCGAACGTCCTTTCACCGTAAGCAGGTTTAGATTAATTGCATGAATCGGATACCACATCATCTGGAAGCAAATAATCTCCAAAAGAAGGATACATCCCTCCCACTTATCTGTCAACACTACTCTAATCAATGGATCCGCAATAGCAGAAAGCATCAGCATCATCGGGAATATGAGGAAGGCAGACAATTTCAAAATCTTGCGGTAATTTCGTGCCAATCGTCCATCTTCATTCTGAATACTACTCAATACAGGAAAAGTAACTCGCTGCAAAACACCCGTTACATTACTAGATGGCAACGTAGAGAATTGTTGTGCTCTCGTATAATTACCCAAATCTGCTGCGCTAAAGAACTTACCGATAACAATAGGAAATATATTGTTGTAAGTGGTATCAAGCAAACCGGAACCCAACATTTTACTTCCAAATCCCCAAAGATAATGGAAAGAATCCCAAGACCAGCGTCTCTTTGGTTTCCATTTGCCAAGAACCCAGAGAAGAACCGTTCTTATCAAATAGCCACCTACCTGTTGGAATACCAATGACCAAACGCCATATCCATTATAAGCCATCAAAAGACCAACGACACCACTAACAATTGCACCAGAAAGGGACACAACGGCTTGCGTCTTGAAATCAATCTTTCGGGTAAGGATGGCTTGCTGAACAGCACATAACGGATTAAAAAGTGTTGCCAAGGCTGTAACCTTCAAAAGGTCAGCTAGTATTGGGGTATTATAGAAATCGGCAATCAAAGGAGACGAGAAGAATAAAGCTAAATAGCAAACCACTCCTACACCTATATTAAAATAGAATGCAGTGGAGAGGTCATCCTCCGTCAAATTGGGTTTTCTAATGAGAGCTGTAGAGAAGCCGCTATCAATGAAGCATTGAGCGATTGCTAAGAACACGAGAGGCATAGCAATCGTACCATAATCCTCAGGTGACAACAGTCGAGCGAGAATGATTCCAAAAAGGAATTGCACACCTTGCGTAGCGAATCGTTCAACAAAACTCCAAACCAATCCCTTTTGAGTTTTACTTTTTAAATTATCTGACATAAATTAAAAAAGGCAGGCTCCATACTGAGAGCCGAAAAGTAGCTTAATAAAATAAGCTCCAAGCACTTTGCCTGCCACTATTTTTTTGCTTAAAATTCTAAATTCTTTTTCAATGTTTGATCTTTCTCTTCAAGAATAGAAAGAAGGTACTTGCCATAGCCATTCTTCAACATAGGCTGTGCATTTTCTCTCAATTGTTCTGCGGTAATCCATCCCTGACGGTATGCGATTCCTTCCAAGCAAGCTACCTTCAAGCCCTGACGCTTCTCCAGAACCTCGATAAAGGTGGATGCTTCAGAAAGAGAATCATGAGTTCCGGTATCGAGCCAGGCGAATCCTCTTGCCATGGTCTGAACCTTCAGCAGCTTATCCTTCAGGAACTCCTGGTTAACGGTGGTGATTTCCAACTCACCACGAGCGGATGGCTTGATATGCTTGGCAACTTCTACCACCTTGTTAGGATAGAAGTATAAACCTACCACTGCATAGTTGCTCTTTGGATGCTGAGGCTTCTCTTCAATGCTCAGGCAATTGCCTTGCTCATCAAACTCTGCTACACCATATCGCTCAGGATCACTTACACGATAGCCAAAAACGGTAGCCTTGTTATTCTGCTCTGCATCTACTACTGCTTGATGCAGCATCTGATTTAATCCTGCACCATAGAAGATATTATCGCCTAATACGAGGCAAGCAGAATCATTACCAATGAATTTCTCTCCGATAATGAAGGCTTGGGCTAAGCCATCTGGTGATGGCTGCTCTGCATACTCAAACTTCACACCGAACTGGCTTCCATCGCCTAAAAGGCGCTTGAAACCTGGTAAATCAAATGGTGTTGAAATAATGAGTATCTCACGGATACCTGCCAACATCAATACTGATATAGGATAATATATCATCGGTTTATCGAAGATTGGTATCAGCTGCTTGCTGATACCCTTTGTGATGGGGTACAAACGAGTACCGCTTCCACCTGCTAATACTATTCCTTTCATAAATGTTATTTTAGTTTCATCGGCAACTTATTACACCTGCCATTAATCTCGACAAAATGATGATGCATAATATTTTCTGTTAAATTAATGGAGCTAAATTTATCAAATAGTCTATACACTTTTGTAACTTTACATTAGCTGTATCTTGAGAGTTGATAATCGACATTAGAAATGTCGTATATTGATATTTTATCATTGCATTCTTACTTACCAAGTTGAGCATTTTCCTAGAATAATCCATCCATGCCAAGAACATGTTGTCGTCAAAGTATGGGTTCTTCATCAGCTCAATGCCATCTTGGATTACAGTAATCATCTCATTATTCATGCTCAGCCTCCTTTCTTTCCTGTTCTTTCTTTATCTGTGCATTCAATATCTGTGCATGGAAATCAGAAGTTATCGCTTCTTTCTCCTTATCGTATTTACGCTTCTTGATACTAATTCCAAAGCCCTCGAAACTCTCGAACATAGGGAAAAGAAGCAATGCCAACCAAAACAAGAAGATTAAGTTCATGCCATTAAACTTTTCCGTAAATGACAATGCAATACACTCATTGAAGTGACAAAACACAAAAACTGACGAAAGAGCCAAAATGAGGATAAACCAGTAATCTACTAGTTTATAACGAAAGTTCGAGCCAATTGCCTTTAGCTTATTCTTCAGTTCTTTGAAGCCAGAATGAAGGCAATAGCCTATAAGACACCCTATTGCTAAAGCAGCCAAAAGAGACAGCAAATATGTTGTTATTGAAATATCCATGATGTTTACTTTGTTATTTGCAATATTCTCATTTTACATGTAAACTATCAAATCTTATACCTTTTATTATATGCATATATATATCTTATTAGCACAAAAGCACAAAGGAATACAAATATAAAAGATAGTATGTTATATATCAGTTGCAGCCATTCAGTTTTCGTACAAATGGTAGCAACACCATATAACAAGAGCAAAAAGATGTTGAAATATATCAAATGTTTAAGCTGAGAATTAAAGCCTTTTAGGACATTAAAATATCGCTTACTAAATTTAAGAGAAGAACTTCTTATTGGATCATCTTCCGTAGCATTCTTATTTTCATTTTCAAGAGTTATTACTTTTTGGAAAGTAGATTCCATAAAGGAATAAACTACGGTAAATATCGTTATAGCAATGCCTAATATAGTCAATATAATGCTAAACATCGTAGGATTGTCCTTTTTCAAGAAAGCAAGAATTGCCTTCCATACAATTTCAATCTCCTCCATTTGACAAATAGTTGTTTATGACCTCTATATAACAAGCACGCCTAAACATCAAATCATATACGTTATCTCCTTCTTCTAATTGATGAGAGTAACTAAATTTGGAAGCATATGCTTGTTTTAAGACACCATTATCATTAGTATCATAGACATACTTTTGATATGCTCTATCATTATCTTTACTTTTAAAGATTTTCACCACCTTCTTTTTCCATCCTTCACGATTATCGTTAAGTAACTCCGTGGCTTCATCTGTTGGCACATCCTCATAAATGACAACCTTTTGTTTCTTCACCTTGTTCGATACAATATAATTTCTCAAAGATACATTTTGGTCTTCTCCGTTCTCCAGAACACTAAATTGCACTTCAACTTTAGGAATTCTATTACCATTAACAAAATCTCTTGGTATAATATATCTAAATGGAAATTCAAAGATGTTACTAACAACACACTTAACTGTATTTACGATATCTTCAGATACCTTATCTGGTGTATCGTATATTATTACAAGCCAACGATTTTCATAAACTCCATTATTGTCTTGCACAAATGGATACAATAATGCATAATTTTGCTTGCTACCAAGTTTGTCAGTATCTGTTATATCATGCGGTACCTGATTGCCTTCATCCAAATACAAGTCAGATAATCCACACTTATATTCTTCAATTTCCAGTTCTACAACAGGGGTTTGACCTATCATAAACTGAGATGTAGAAATGTTTTTTATCACTTTTCTTCTAGCTCTTCCCCTATAGTTGTAAACAAACTTTTCATTAGCAGGAAGGCCAGAATAATTAGTAACCAAATTACAAACATCGCTAACCATTTGAGCGCATCTCTCATGGCGACTATCCAAAACATTGGTTAGCATAGTTGGAAACTTAATTGAATTAGCCATATACAAATACTTTAAATGATTTCAAATATTCTGTTACATTCTAAAAGACGCCATAAGCCCTGAGTTGATAGAACTCATCACCTTCTATATTTGTCTTTTTTACTTCCATAATAACATTATTCTAAATTAAATGACTCGATTCTGTTATTACCATTTTACTCAACTGAGGAAGCATACGCTCTATCTTCTTGCATTTCACTTCTATTATAATAGAAGTCCATATCATCCAAGAGGTCGTAGCATTGATCCTCTGGCATATCGCCACCATATCCTCCTGCTACGATAGCTTTTGTCCTCAACTCTCACAAAGACAAAGGTGGTAAGAAAACAGCCTCACGGTCAACACGTTTACCTCGTCTGTTTATCATGATACGTCTTTCCAAAGTGCGTCGGATCTGTTGCTATAAAACCATTTTCAGCTACATATCCTTCACTTTTTTCCATGGCTTCGCCGTCGTCCCCTGCAATAGTGGACGTTACCTGTGAGTGTATATT
>OGHM01000611.1_pt1 | contig 18531 bp, 15 predicted proteins | sample 1571531 | NCBI WGS metagenome assembly OGHM01 (sample SAMEA2582031, study PRJEB24529) | metagenome | biome: Human gut stool | place: China | collected 2011 | reverse complement strand
TAGCTTTCAGTCTCCAGCTCCTTTCCGAGAACAAAGAGCATATAGAGAGGAATATTGAGCATCTTGGAAGCTTCGTTTCGCTCGTATGGCAGGAGACTGGTTCGGAGAGACCACTTGGGTGAATACTTCTCCCGATATAATTTCAGGCTCTTGGCATTCATGGTTACTCCAGCCTTTGCCTCCAGAGGATAAACATCCCAGCCATCAGAAAGGAGGAAGTCAACCTCGGATGTGGCTGAAGAAGACCAATAGTAATTGGTTTCCAGGGTATCAGAGAGACATTGAAGCTCCTGACAGACATACTGTTCCGTCAATGCCCCCTTAAATTCCTCAAAAATTCTGCTACCTTCAAGTATGACTTTCGGGGAGACTCTGCTCATGGCTCTCAAGAGTCCTACATCGAGTAGGAACACCTTAAAGGATTTCAGATCAGCATAAGCCGAAATAGGAATATCCGGCTTGCTTACATTATGGGTTCTGATGATTTCACCAGCATCACAAAGCCACATGATGGCATCTTCATATTCTCTTGCCCTAGCTCCCTCTCTCACCAATCCATAAACAAACTTCTTGTTTTCCTTGGCTAACTGAGAAGGAATACTGTTCCAGATATAGCGGATTTTCTCTACCATTGGTTTAGGAGCATGCTTGGAGAAGTCCTTCTGATAGGCTGATATCAGTTCCTGCTGGATGCGATTTACCTTATTATAATCCTTGCTATCCAACCACTCCATTACAACAGCTGGCATTCCACCTATTATCATATACTTTTTCAGGTAATCGGTGAGCCGCTCCGTAAAAGCCCCAAGGTTTCTATTTCCCTTGTCTATATAGTCAACCAGCATTTTCTCTCCATTAGCTATCAGAAATTCCTTGAAAGACAAGGGATAGAGATGCAGGAAGTCTGTTTTGCCTACAGGGAAGGATGTTCCTTCGTGCAGGGCTATACCCAGCAAAGAACCAGCACAGCAAATAACATACTCGGGTGCCTCCTCGCAGAAATATTTCAGAGAAGTGAGGACCCTAGGCATTTCCTGCACTTCATCGAAGATGATGAGAGTCTGCTCTGGCTCTATGACTTTGCCATTATAAATAGAGAGTTGTTCTATAATACGCTGCGGTGACAGGTCGCCGGCAAAGACTTCTCCGAGCACATCACTCTGCTCGAAGTTGATATAGCAAATGTCTTTAAAGTACTTTCTGCCGAATTCTTTCAGCAGCCAGGTTTTACCCACCTGTCTTGCACCCTCTAAAACCAAAGGCTTTCTGCCATGGCTTTCTTTCCATTTCAGCAACTGAGAAATAAGCAATCTTTCCATATTTTCGTATTTTTCTGCAAATATACTAATAAACAGCGAATTACGAAAGGAAAATCACATTTTTCGAAGGAGTTTTAAGGATATTTATCACATTTTTCGAAGGAGTTTTCGACAGATTCTCACATTTTCCTAAGGACTTTTTGCCCAAGTCCTCACATTTTCCTAAGGAGTTTTGCTGAGTTTGATGAATAGAGAGCTACTTTCAAAAATACTCTTCACTCTTCACAAATACAGCATAACCAACTGTATATAAGAGGTTTGCACGGGTGAAGAGTGACTATACACTCTTCACCACTCTTCACCTCTCTTCACCCTGTATTTTTTGAGGCTCCGAGATCATTACCTACTCCATGCTTCAGCCATCATTGAAGACCAGCGCTGGTCATCAATGATGACCAAGCTTCGTGATAAGTAGCGGCTCAGCAGTACTCCCTTGCATAAGTAAGCGGCTCCGCGTTTATACGGTGAAGAGTGGTGAAGAGTGGTGAAGAGTGCCCAGCCACTCTTCACCGCTCGGAAGCCCTGTGTTTATCGGGGTTTCAGGCGGTTTGGTGAAGAGTGAAGAGTAAAATAGAGAGTAGGATTTTTACCAGCAAAACGGCTCTGGCAGCAAACCATATTCCAAATCACAGATGGCAGTTCTGAAGAATTCTTCCTCCCGACGTATCGTTTCGTGCCTGGCAATGGCACAAAATTGCCCTTTGGCAGGGCAATATCTTGCCGTAACCAGGCAATAAACGAAAGGAGGCTACTTCCCGACAGGACTATAACCCCAGGTCTTCCATCAAAGTCTGGTTTGCTTCGAACAGGTCGGAATCAAAAAGGCTTTTAATATAGATAAAGGTGGTCGATGATTTGGTATGTCCCAAAGCCTTGCTTATCAGGCTGATGTCCAGATGATGAAGATAAGCTATGCTTGCCCATGAATGACGAACCACGTAAGAAGATAAGGGTTGAGCCAGCCCCAGCATCTTAGACAACTGATGCAGATTGTAGTTGTACTGGCGCAATCGAGCTGTATATTGACGATGCAGTTGGGCAGAAACAGATGGTGAAGAAACAGATGGTGAGGAAACAGAATCTTCCACCTTGTCTGAAAGTATCGGAAAGACAAATTCTGAATCTCTTTGTTCATATCGCATGATGATTTCAAGCATCGCAGGCAATAATGCTACCTGTATCTGCTGTCCCGTCTTGTGCCGGGCATAATAAATACATCCGTTTCGCAATTGGCTTTTCTTGAGATAGGCAATGTCAACAAAAGGCATTCCCATCGCATAAAAAGAAAACAGGAAGATGTCGCGAGCGAAGGAAAGAGAACCTCCAGGCTGCAGAGGCAAGGCCTTGAGCTGCAGAATTTCTGATTGTGAGATACAACGTTTCTCGGTCTTGGTCCTCCCCGTAAACACTTTACTGAATGGAGCAGCATTGAGAAACGGTAATGCTCTATGATGCATAGCCCGCAAAGCCCGCATATAAGCAGAACATGTGTTCAGGCAGATATTGCGCTCCAGCAGCCATCGCTGATAGCTTTCCAGCTTTTCTGCCGTCATATCAGAAAAAAGCCAGTCGCTCCTACCAATGAACTTGGTAAAGGAACGGGCAGCAGTAAGGTAATTACCAGCAACTTTAAAGCGTCCTTGCTGTTTTGCCCTCTCCACTTCACCTTTCACGAAGTCCCATCCAGGAATCTCCAACACAGTCTGCTCATCTGCCTGATTCGCAGAATCAGAAATCTTACCCTCACTCTTACTTCTTCCGAAACCGAATTCTAACTTGAAATACGCCATAACTTAAATGTTTAAATGATTAAAAATAAAGATTTTACGAAAATATACCCAAAGGTATGATACATCCTGTTAATTCCAATAGCTTTATTGTGAAAAATCGCCGTTTTTCCCATAAATCTCCACCTCGGGGCAAGAGGTGGAGAGCAAGAAGATGATGATAACTCCTTGTGAGTAATCATATAAGAAAAGTAGAGAGAAAGAAATTATAAACATTATATATTCATTTATTTAAAACGAGAGAGATTTATGGAAAAAAGACTCATGACAGTAGTTGCAGGTCTTGCTCTCAGTACGAGCATGGCTTTTGCACAAAGTCAAATCTCTGGTCACGTGACCTCTTCTGAGGACGGAAGCCCAGTTATCGGTGCTTCTATCAAGGTTGCGGGCACAAACACAGGTACTGTTACCGACATTGACGGTAACTTTTCATTGAACGCTCCTGCCGGAGCTAAGTTGGAGATTACATACATTGGTATGAACTCTACTAGCGTGAAGGCAGGCAAGAACATGAAGATTGTTCTTGAGCCAGACAATCATTCTTTGGAAGATGTTGTCGTTGTAGCGTATGGTAAGGTGAAGAAGTCTTCATTTACAGGTTCTGCTGCCGCTATTGGTAACGAGCAGTTGGAAAACCGTGCAGTATCCAACGTATCTAAGGCTCTTGACGGACAGGTTGCTGGTGTTACAGTTACTTCTGGTAGCGGACAGCCTGGTGAGGGTGCAAAGATTATTGTACGTGGTTTTGGTTCAATAAATGCATCAAACAACCCTCTTTATGTTGTAGATGGTATTCCTTATGATGGTAACATCTCTAGTATCAACCCTTCTGATATTGCACAGATTACAGTATTGAAAGATGCTTCTGCAGGTGCACTTTATGGTGCTCGTGGTGCGAATGGTGTTGTGATGATTACAACAAAGAAGGGCGAAACAGGTAAGACTAAGGTTTCTTTCAAGAATACCTTGGGCTGGTCTTATCGTGCACTTCCAAAATATGAGAACGTGAACCAGAAAGAATTTGTTCAGTTGTCATACGAAGCTTTGCGCAACTCTTATGAATTTACCAATGGTATGTCTCATGAGGCTGCAGTAGCTGCGGCTCGTGCAGCATTGAGCAGCAATCTGGGTGGAGAACAGTATAACCCATTTAAGAATTATACTTTTTCAGAGATTATCGATCCTACTACCGAGCAGGTACGTTCTGACGCAACTTCCGCATGGAATGACGATTGGATGGACATGCTGATGAATAGTGGCGCTCCACGCCATGAGCATGAACTTTCTGTTTCTGGCGGAACGGAGAAAACCCAATATCTGATTTCTTTGGGATATCTGAATGAGGATGGTATTTTAAAGAACACTAATTTCGAGCGTTATTCTGGACGTACTAATGTCGATTCACAGATAAATGATTGGTTCAAGGCTGGCATGAATACCTCTTTGGCATATACTAGCAGTAAATATAACCAATACGCAGATAAAGATCATTCTTCTGCCCAAAATAATGTCTTCTATTCATCTCAGTTTGTTTCCCCTTTGTATCCTATGTATCTTAAGGATGCTAGTGGTAAGGATCTCTTGGATGCCAATGGAAATCGTCAGTTTGATTATGGTGAGAATGGTCGTCCATCATTGACTGACTATAACCCTTTAGCTGGTCTTTACGAAGATAAGTCGTACAACACTTATGATAATGCAAGTGTTCGAACCTATATGTCATTTGGTTCAGATAAGGATTCCTTTGGTTGGGCAAAGGGCTTGAAACTCACATTAAATTTTGGTGCCGATTATGTTTCTGGTGAGCAGACAACAATGATGAACAAATACCATGGCAACCAAGCTAATGCTGGTGGCTACATCGCAAAAGCTCATAACCGTACACTGAGTTACACATTCAACCAGTTGCTTACCTGGAATCGAACATTTGACAAACATAGCGTTGATTTGCTTGCTGGTCATGAATTCTACCAAAAGAAATATAAGTATATGAATGCTGCCAAGACAAATATCGTGGATGGTATTGACGAGTTGGCTCCTGCAGCAAAGCTTACAGATGGTACCTCTTATTCTACAGAATATGATGTGGAGTCTTGGTTGGGTCGTGCTAATTACAACTACGATGACAAGTATTACTTCTCAGCGTCATTCCGTCGAGATGGTTCTTCCCGTTTCTACAAGGACAATCGTTGGGGTACATTCTGGTCTGTAGGTGCTAACTGGCGCATTAGCAAGGAAAAGTTTATGGAGAATGTTAAGTGGATAGACAATCTCTCTTTGAAGGCCTCTTATGGTCAGCAGGGTAATGACGCTATCCTCGATGCATTAGGCTATCAGGATTATTATGTATGGCAGAATCTCTATGACTTGAGCTATTCTAATGGTGGTGCAATCGGAGGTTTCGTATCTTCCTTGGAAAACAAGGATATCTCTTGGGAGAAGAGTGGCAACTTGAACATCGGTCTTGAAGGCTCTTTGCTCAATCGTCTCATCGACTTCAGCGTAGAGTACTACAACCGCAAGACTTCAGATATGTTGCTCAACTATCCTATGGCTCTTTCTACTGGATTCAGTGGTTACAATGCAAATGTGGGTAACGTTCGCAATCAGGGTTTTGAGTTGATGCTGGCTGTTACTCCTATCAAGAATGAAAATGCTGTATGGCGCATTCAGTGGATGGGTTCAACCATCAAGAATAAGGTGCTGAAGCTTACAGATAAATCAAATCAGATTGTAAGTGGAAGTTACATTATTAAGGAAGGATTGCCTATTAATACATTCTATATGGCAAAATCCGCTGGTGTAGATCCACAGACAGGAGCCCAGCTCTACTATGCATATGAGAATATGGATGACAATGGTAAGGTGACAGGCGAATATATCACTTCGGATTACACAAAGGCAGCCAATTCCAAGTACTATTGCGGAGACCGTATGCCAGACCTCTATGGTAGCATCAATACAAGTTTGAATCTCTTCAAGTGCATTGACCTTAGCGTCACGACTACATACTCAATTGGAGGTAAGATTTTGGACAACTTGTATATGAGTTCAATGCAAAATATGTATTTCAACAATGCGTGGAACAAGAATGCACTTCGTCGTTGGCAAAAGCCTGGTGATATCACCGACATTCCACGTATCGAGGTTGCTGGCAAATATACACTCACTGACAATTACTTGATAGATGCTTCTTATTTCGCAATCAAGAACATCACATTGGGTTATACACTGCCAAAGATTGTTACCAGCAAATTGCACCTTTCTGGTGTGCGCATTTATGGTACAGCAGAGAATCTTGCACTTTGGAGTCATATGAAGGGTATGGATCCACAATATAATTTTAGTGGTTCTACTGATTATGTTTATTCTCCAAACAAGTCATATACAATAGGTCTTGAAATCAATTTCTAAACAAGAAACGAAAAGATAAATAATTATGAATAAAATATTAAAATATATATTCATCGGAACTCTCACTTTGGGCTTCGTAACTTCATGTAGCGATGACCAATTGGAGACTTCTCCTACTGATAGAGTTTCAGGTTCTACTATGGAAGGTAGTGCCGATGCAGCCATGATTGCAATGAATGGTATCTACCGTTCTATGTACACCGCAGGTTGGTCAACGGCAGCTAATACCCATCAGTGCTTTGGCATTTCTGCCTACAATTTGATGGCAGACGTTATGGGTGACGATTGCATTATGAATGGACAGGGTTCTGGTTGGTTTTGGTTTGATGCCGTTTACAATGTCAAGCCAAGATATACATCAAGCGCCTGGCGTTCATACGACTTGTGGAATGCCTACTATGCTTGGGTTCAGAATGCCAACTACATCATCAAGAATGATGCAAATCTGGGCGAGAATGATACTGATATGAAGTACGTAATTGGACAAGCATATGGTGTCCGTGCATACGCTTACTTCATGTTGGCTCAGACATTCGCTCGCACTTATAAGGGACATGAGAGCGATCCATGTGTTCCTCTTTATACAGAACCGACAACCAACAAGACAGATGGAAAGGGTCGTTCTACAGTGCAAGAGGTTTACACTCAGATTTCAAGTGATATAGCTAAGGCTGTTGAATACTTGAAAGCAAGTGATGGCACAACTTCTATCAAGAAGGATAAATCTTTTGTAGGGTTGTATGCAGCTCTTGGCATTCAGGCACGTGTGGCATTGACTATGGAAGATTGGGCAACTGCTGCAACTGCTGCAGAAGAAGTTATCAACAGCGGTCAGTATGAGATTCAGAACATAAAGGCTGCCGACTTTGTTGAAGATGCTCCTAACTTCATAAATACTGTTAGTAATAAGAATGTTATCTGGGGTGCAACTATTATCGCAGATCAGACAGGTGCTTATGCTTCTCTCTTCACACATATGGATGCAGCTATTGGAAAATATGGCGCTTCTGCTCGTAAGCAGATAAACAAAGACTTGTACAATAGTATGTCTGAGACTGATACCCGTCGTTGTTGGTGGAATCCACAAGACAATAACAATGCCGACGGAGGATACCAGCAGGAAAAGTTCAAGTTTTCAAATTCAGCAAGTTGGTTAGGTGACTATGTTTGGATGCGTGTTGAAGAAATGTACTTAACTGCAGCTGAGGCAGAGTGCATGCAAGGTCATGACGCAAAGGCTAAGGAATTGCTGAGCACATTGATGAAGCATCGTGACCCTAACTATACTTGCACCAAAACTGGTACAGCAATGGGCAAGTTAACATCAGACAAGACTGGTTCACTTCGTGAGGAAATTATCAAACAGCGCCGAATTGAGCTCTGGGGTGAATATGGTCGCATCTACGATATTCGTCGCCTCCGTCAGGGTTTTGTCCGTTCTACAGAACAAGGATGGCCAAATAATCCTAGCATATTGTTGACGAACCGCCCATCTGATGATCCTGAGAGTTATATGTGGGTATTAACAATTCCACAGGCAGAATTTGACGGAAATGTCAATATGAATGCGCAGGATGACCAGAACCCAACTGGCGATAAGTAATTTATACAATAATTTTAAAGGCTATAAAAAATGAAACATATAAAGTTTTTAGCTATCGCTTTTGTAGCAATGTTGACATTGGCTTCTTGTAGCACAGACCAAGAAGGACCCATCTATACTCCTATGAGTGAGAACGTTTCTTTGTCAACTAAGACACAAAGCTATCAGACTCAAGAGTCAAGCTTGGAAATACCAGTAAGATTCGTCCGCTCTGACGCTAGTAAGGAATATACTGCACATTACAATATAAGCACTACTGCCGATAAGATATTTTCTGACCCAAATAATGGTGAGGTAACATTCAAGGCAGGCGAGGGTGTAGCTATCGTTACTATCAAGGCTGAGAATATGCAGAAAGGTACAACTTATAAAGCAAAGCTGACATTAAGCGATGCCGATGTTGCATTGAAGGATACCGTAACTAACAATATGCTTACAGAGTCAACAATCTCTATCATGTGTGATTATGAATGGGAGGATGCTGGTACTGTATCATTTACAGATGCTACTTTTGCTGAGAAACCTGCAACAGTAAAAGGCGTAAAGATTCTACACGCTGTTACTGACGAGTTCAATCTTTACAAGCTTGTAGCTCCGTACAATGCTATTTATGGTGATGAAATAGGCGAAGCCGACATCCAGTTCTACCTCAATGAAGATTATAGCGCCAAGGATTTGGCTTCTGCCGGTAAGCTTGATGTATTCCCAAATGCTGGCTATAAGATGTACTGGGACACCAAGAATTATCCAGATTATAACAATTTCAGCAACGAAGGTGATATCTTTGTCGTAAACTTCCTTCTGACTGATGATAAAGACTTGTTCCCTGGTGGCTATTTCTCATTCAAATGGGACAAATGGCCAGGCAACAAATAGTATTTCAGCTAGATAAATAATAAATTAAGGTATATCCTTCTTGCCCAACACATCGGGCAAGCGAGGGTACACCTTTTTTCTTTTTATCTCCCTCACTCTCAAACATTTTTCAATAATTCCTTGCATCTTTCAGAAGAAAAGCGTATCTTTGCAGTCGAATAGTATTAATCCTTTAAAATAGGAGGTAAATATGGAATTATTTGATAGCAAAAGACAAGAAAGATTAGCCGCAGCTGCAAAAGCTGCTACAGCAAGCAAAGAAGCTGCTAAAGCTTTTTTGATTAGAGCTGGCATATTGTTGCCAAGTGGAGAAGTCGCCCCTCATTTAAGACAATAGATAATGGAAGAATCTCTATATTCTAGACGTTCTAATCTTGTTGTAGGTTTTCACGGCTGCGACAAATCAGTAGTAGATGCAGTGATTGCTGGCAAAACAGAGCTTCTTGCTAGCAAGAATGATTATGACTGGTTAGGTAATGGTATATATTTTTGGGAAAATAATGAGGAAAGAGCATGGCAATGGGCAAAAGCGTTAGCTAAACGAAAAATATCCCAAGTCAAAGAACCTGCTGTAGTGGGGGCAATCATTGACTTAGGTTATTGTTTCGATTTAACAGATAGCACATATCTTCAAGAATTGGAAGTCGCCTATAATACCCTTGCAAAAGCATATGATGAATCAGGAATTGAATTACCTCAAAATACGGCAATAGGAAAGTCTAGTGACTTATTAATCAGAAAACTTGATTGCGCTGTTGTACAAACAGCATTGCTATTGAACAAAGATGCCAACCAGCATCCTTACGATTCCGTGAAGGGTGTATTTTGGGAGGGGCAAGAACTTTATCCTAATGCGGGCTTTAGAAAAAAGAACCATATTCAGATATGTGTCTGCAATCCAAACTGCATCAAGGGATATTTCCTGCCTAGAGGTATTAATCCAGATTATCCTAATCCATAACTATTACTCGCTTGTAAAAAACTACACGAACAGTTACAAATAGTAACAGCCAAGGCGGGCAGAATGAGCAATGAGCCACATAGCTCAGGACACCGCACTAGGTGAAATATCGCTATGCAAACTACACCCTATAAGGGCAAAAGCTTTGATATATAATATATTCCATCAGCATTCTGTACTTTGATCTGGGAAAGGGAAAACTATAATATAATAAGGTGTATCCTTCTTGCCCCATACATCGGGCAAGCGGGATACACCTTTTTCTTTTTATCTCCCTCACCCTCAAACATTTTCCCAAAATTTCTTGCTTCTTTCAGAAGAAAAGCGTATCTTTGCAGAAGATTAGCTGCGCTCGGCAATTTGTAAGCAAGCTTACATTGCACTCGTTTGCGTAATCTTTGCAGCACGAAAGTTGAATCATTAAAACAAGGAGGTAAATATGGACATAGAGGAACTTGAAAGGCTTATAGCCAACGATGAAAACGTACATTTGGAGTTGAAAAAAACTACAGGTGAGTTGAAGGATGGTATGCACACTGCCTGTGCATTCCTCAATGGTGCTGGCGGTTGGCTGGTGTTCGGTGTAGCCCCTAAGTCTCTTAAGATTCTCGGACAGGAGGTTACGGATAATACACAAAGAGAGATAGCCCAAGCGTTGAGTGGTCTCGAACCAGCAGTTTCGATTGACATTCAATACATTGACGTGCCCGATAGACTAGGCTATCAAGTCATAGCAATGTATTTCGAAGCATTCGTTTGGGGAACGGCTGCGTGCCAACAAACCAAACTATTATGCCTGGGAGAGACAGTCGGCTGATGACATAACCATTGATGATATGGACGAGAAACTCATCAGGGGAGCTATACGGCTCGGCGTGGAGAAGAACCGCATGCCAGCCACAGCTTTGACAGAGCCTCTTTCGGATGTACTCAGAAAACTTGAACTAATGAACGATGGCGTTCCCAATAACGCTGCTGCCGCCCTGTTTTCCACCAAATTAAGGGGCTACACGCAGATGCAGCTGCGTTTGGCTCGTTTCCGCGGAATCAATAAGATAGAGTTCATCGACAACCAAAGGGTGGAAGGAAATTTCTTCCAACTGCTTGATGCCGGTATGGCTTTCTTCTTGAAGCACCTGAACATGAGTGGCAAAATTGTTGGCTTCCGTCGTGAGGAAAATATGGAGGTGCCAGCCGAAGCGTTGAGGGAAGCCCTTACAAACAGCCTTTGTCATAGGCAGTTCGAGAAGTACAACCTTACGCCAAGTATTGCCATATATGATGACCGCATAGAGATTGAGAATCCTGGTGTATTGCCGCCACAACTCAACACAGAAACAATCAAACAGTCACACAGTTCCTATCCATACAATCCCATCATGGCGGAAGTGCTTTACCGCACCACTTTCCTTGAAAGTTGGGGGTCTGGCGCATTCCGTATCATGGAGGCTTGCAAGGCACAGAATGCTCCAGAACCGAAGTGGAGCATCAACGGTGGCTTCATTTGCGTGACATTCGTGCGGTCTGTAACCGATCCGATGAAGACTCCTGTGGGGATGCAACTGGGATTAAATTTGAACCAAGTACGAACCAAGTACGAACCAAGTACGAACCAAGTTAAAGATTTAATTCTAGCTGTTTCAGATGATTATTTATCAACAGGGGAAATGATGAAAACTTGTGGATTAAAGAGCCGACTGAGATTTAGGACAACATATATTTTGCCAGCCCTCGACGAAGGGGCTATAGAGCGTAAATATCCTGATATCCCAAACCATCCTCGCCAACAATACAGGTTGACAGAACAGGCCATAGAATGGAAACGTGGACAAAAGAAATTTTTATAGACTTTTTGGCCTTATTGAAGAAAGCGCAATCACGAATTGTGATTTTGAACGCAGGGCAATGAAAAATAAACAATGCTGAATAATTTAAAATAAGGAGGTAGAATATGACAGAGCTAAGAGGTAGATACATACGTTTTGACTGGGCTATCAAGCGTTTGCTTCGCCAGAAGACGAACTTTGGGGTGCTTGAGGGCTTCCTGACTGTGTTTCTGAATGAACCTATCAAGATTGTTGATATTCTGGAAAGCGAAGGCAACCAGCAGGCAGCTGAAGATAAATTTAATCGTGTAGATATCAAAGCCAAAAATAGCAAGGGAGAAATTATCATTGTAGATATTCATGCATTCCGTATTCTATATTATTGTGAAAGCATTTATTTTAAGTGGAATCTGTCTATTTTCAATCATATCAATCTAGGCAATACTTATAAAGAGGTGAAGAAGGTATATTCCATCAGCATTCTGTACTTTGATCTGGGCAAGGGATCAGACTACATCTATGTGGGACAGAATAACTTCGTGGGCTTGCATACCCAAGACCATCTGATCATCAGCACCAAGGAGAAAGATACGATAGTGAGGAAATCGCCTTCCGAGATTTTCCCAACTTATATTCTGGTTCGTGTAAACGAATTCAACAAGGTGGCTAAATCACCATTGGAAGAATGGGTTGAGTATCTGAAGAATGGTGTCATCTCTCCTGAAACCCAAGCGCCAGGTCTGCAGGAAGCTCGTGAGAAGCTGAAATACTATTCCATGTCGGATGCAGAACGCTATGCATACGATGAGCACATCAATGCCATCATGATTCAAAATGACGTTCTGGGAAATGCAAGATTGGAAGGTATGGAAGAAGGCAGAGCTGAAGGTAGAACTGAAGAGAAAAATAACATTGCCCGCAAAATGCTGGCTAATGGATTGAGCATAGAGCAGATAGCTTTAATTACCGGTTTGACAGAGCAGGAAATTAAAAGACTATAATATAAAAGGTGTATCCCCTAGCCTTTCATCATCGAAGGCAACAGAGGATACACCTTTTTTTATCATCTCAGCTGATAAGAAACGATACTATGAACGAATCTTGTAGCCGTGGATGCTGTAATACAAAATGTAGAGGAAGCAAGGGAGACAGAGCCAATATGCCTGCTGAGCACCTACTGCATCCTTCAAACTGCCATAGAGCGTAGGAAGAACGGCTCCACCAAACATCGCCATGATGAGCAGGGAAGAACCAGACTTGGTAAACTTACCCAGATCTGCCATTGCCAATGGCCAGAGGGCAGGCCACATCAGAGAACAACCCAACGCCATCAATGAGATGAAATAGATGGAAATCTCGGCTGGAGTAAGAACTACCAGCAAGGCTCCGGCAATTGCCAGGAACGAACAGAGCTTCAAGGCTACTGCCTGACTGATGTACTTAGGAATCAGGATGATACCGCAGATATAACCGATAACAATACCGATAGGAGCAATCCAGGCATAGTTAGCAGCACCAGGCAAACCCAGGGAATTGGCATAATCTACCAATGTTCCGAGAGAAACCGTCTCAACACCTACATACAGGAACAGCGCCAGACAGCCCAAAAGCAAGTGAGTGAACTGGAAGACAGAGGTCTTGGTTGCTGCATAAGCGCAGGCTGCAGACTCCTCCTCGTCAGATTCATCCTCGCCGGCAGCCTTTACCTCTGGTAATGGAGCCAGGAATGCCAGAACACCCAAAGCCAGGAACGCTACGATGATAATCCAGAAAGGCTTGGACAAATCCTCGATTCCGATGAGATGAACATCCTTGCCCAACAGCCATACGATGAACATAGATGGGATTGGCCAAGCCAGCTTGTTGCAGATACCCATCATACTGATACGCTTGGCTGCACTATCCAAAGGACCCAGGATGGTGATGTAAGGGTTGACAGATGCCTGGAGATAGGCATTGGCAGCACCGCTTACAAAAGAAGCAAGCAGGAACAATGGGAAACTCTTCTCATCGGCAGAAAGGATGAAGAGATAGAATGCTGCTGCGAATATGACAAACGACAGCGACATCGTCTTCTTATAACCGATAGCCTTGATGGTGAGTCCGGCTGGATAACCGAAAATCAGGAACGGAATGAAGGTGGCTGCGATGATGAGATAAGAGGCAGCATTGGAAATACCCAGCGAGCCCTGCAATACAGGCACCAGCAAGGAATTAATACCCAGGGCAAAGCCCAAAGAGAAAAACATGATTCCAATGAACGATAATGGAATCGCAAAACTTTTTGTTGGTTGCATAGACTTATATTTTAGTTAGAATTTTGGGCAAAGGTACAACTTTTCTCAATATTCTCCAAAGTTTTATGAAAAAAGTTTTTAAATTTCTTGGTTTTATTGCCTTTTCTATCTAACTTTGCACGTATGATGAAAAGATTATTAGTTTTCTTAATGATGTTCTGTGCCCTATCAACTTATTCGCTGGCACAGAACTGGGTAGGCACCTGGGCCACAGCTCCGCAAACTGTAGTCAGATCATTTATGCCCTATAACAATTGCATGACTAACCGTTCGGTACGCCAGGTGGTAAAGGTTAGCATAGGAGGCGACGTGATCCGCCTCAAGTTGAGCAACATCTATTCGATGCAACCCGTGGAAATCCGCTCCATCTATATCGCTCATGCCAAAGATTCCTCCGACATCGATGCCAAGACGGCACAATACTTCAAGTTCGGCAACAGCTACAAGACTGTCATCCCTGCCGGCAAGCAGATAGTGAGCGATGCCCTGAAGTTCAATCTCAGGAATCTGGAACGGGTAGCCATCACCATCAACTACACCTCGGCTCCCGAAATTCCAACCGTACACATGGGTTCGCGCACCACCTCCTATATCATGAAAGGTGTAACCAATGCCCACTCCAACTTTGCGAAGGCTTTCCGGGAGAACCACTGGTACAACATCAGCGGCATCGATGTCTATACGATAAGCAACAACATGAGCGCCATCGCCATCATCGGAAATTCCATCACCGACGGAAAATGCTCTACCGACAATGCCCAGAACCGATGGCCCGACGTGATGTCGGAGATGCTGCAGCTGAAGCATAAGATAACTAATCAGGGTGTACTGAACCTGGGCATCGGCAACAACCGCGTAACCGTACCGGGCGGCTTCGGAGCCCTTGCCAAGGAACGTTTCGACAGAGACATCCTGATGCAGAGCGGCGTGAAGAAGGTGGTGATCTTCGAGGGAGTCAACGACATCGGTGCAGCCAGGAGCGGCAGCAGCGAAACCGTAGCCCGGCAGATCATCGAGAGCATCCAGGGAATGGTGAAGAAGGCAAAAGCCCGGAAGATGAAAGTTTATCTGGGAACCATCACTCCTTTCAAGGGCGCAGGATATTATACCCACTTCCACGAAGCTGCCCGCCTCTATGTAAACGACTGGATCCGAAGTCAGGCGAAGAACGTGGATGGCATCCTGGATTTCGCCAAGCTGCTTCAAGATCCGAATGATGACAGAAGAATGAAGCGGGAATATGCCAGCAGCGACTGGCTCCATCCGAATCCGGCAGGATACAAGGCTATGGGAATCTATGCAGCAGACATTGTAAAATAGCCGATATAAAAAACAGCAAAAGCCGCCCGTATCAACAGGCGGCTTTTACAATATATAATAATAGGTGTATTACTTCAAGACAATCTTGCAATCATCCAGGCTCTCTACGGTTGCGAGCGCCTCATAACGGATACCCTCCTTGCGCAGGAAGTCACCACCATGCTGGAAAGCCTTCTCGATGATGAAGCCCATCGCCTCGATCTTGGCACCAGCCTTCTCGCAGAGATCCATCACACCCTTGGATGCGTTACCGTTGGCGAGGAAGTCATCGATGAAGATCACATGATCCTCTGGAGTCAGATAGCTGTTGCTCACGCAAACCGTATAGTCACGATCCTTGGTAAAAGAGTGAACCACCGAGGTAATCATACCCTCCATCGTCTTAGGCTGCTTTTTCTTGACGAAGACAACAGGAAGATTGGTCAGGTAACCCACCATGATGGCTGGAGCGATGCCCGAAGCCTCGATAGTAACAATCTTGTTGTACTTGATGTCCTTGAAAAGGCGCACGAATTCCTTAGCCAGGTCCATCATCAGGATTGGGTCCATCTGATGATTTACGAAGCTATCTACTTTTAAGATTCCACCAGGAAAGCAGCGGCCCTCCTGCATAATTCTTTCTTTCAGTAAATCCATTATGACTTGAACTTTTTGGTTATTGGGTGCAAAATTACTACTTTTTTCGCAAACAAGAAAGTTTATCACCCAATAATTTTGTTTTGTCTGCAATTTACCGTAATTTTGCAGCAAAATAACTGGGAGTGAAAGAAGTTAAGGACTTACCCCCAATAAAAATTATAAGATTATGAATTCATATATCAAACAATTCCCCGACCTGATGTCGGGCAAGAAAATCATGTATGTGCACGGCTTCCTCTCATCTGCACAGAGCGGTACCGTGAAGATGTTGCAGGAACTGATGCCGAATGCTACCCTCGTGGCTGAAGACATCCCGGTTCATCCGGAAGAAGCCATAGAGATGCTGCAGAAGATGGCAGAGACAGAGCAACCCGACCTCATCATCGGTACTTCGATGGGCGGAATGTACACCGAGCTGCTGAAAGGATTCGACCGCATCCTCGTAAACCCAGCCTTCGAGATGGGAAACACGATGAGCAGCATGACCGGCAAGCAGGAATTCCAGAACCCGAGAAAGGATGGAGTGAACGAGCTGATGGTTACCAAAGGTCTCATCAAGGAATACCGCGACTTCACCGAGCGATGCTTCCAGGATATCACTCCCGAGGAACAGGATCGTGTATATGGTCTCTTCGGCGATGAAGACCCGTTAGTCCACACCTTCGACCTCTTCCATGAGCACTATCCACAAGCCATCCACTTCCATGGCGAGCACCGACTCATCGACAAGGTGGCATTCCACTATCTCTGTCCGGTAATCCGATGGATTGACGACAAGCAGAACGGCAAGGAGCGCCCTATCGTATATATAGACTTCGATGCCCTGCACGACAGTTACATGAAGGCAACCAGTTCAATGCACAAGGCTTACGAGATGCTGATAGAGCATTACAACGTATATATCGTAGCCCCAGCGCCAACCAACGACCATGAATACATGGCGAAAGTACAGACCTGGGTGGAGGAATATCTCTCTACCCCAGCCTACAACCACATCATCTTCTGCAACCAGAAGAACCTGCTCTACGGCGATTACTTCATCGACCCTCGCCCATGCGATGGTTTCATGGGTACAACCATAGAATATGGCAGCGATGAATTCAAGACCTTCGAGGAAATCATCACCTTCTTCGAAAGACTGGGTGGACAGTAATCTTATGCCTTATCCAGATTCTTTGGCAATACGAGGTTCAGAATCACGGCAAGCAGGAAGACTACTGCCACACAGTTATCTGCAAAAACGGTGCGCACAATCTCTGGGAAGATATTGAACATACCTGTTGCTGATGTAAAGCCGAGACCCACGCTGAGTGAAAGACTCACGATGACCATGTTGCGCTGAGAGAAACCCGTGCGAGCCATCATACCGAAACCGGCAAAGAGGATGCTACCAAACATCATGATGGTACAGCCTCCCAATACTGCCTGAGGAATGGTGGTGAGCACATATCCGATAGCCGGGAACACACCACCGATAATCATGATGATGGCACCCAAGGCAATGGTAAAGCGGTTAACAACTCCCGACATGGCTGCCAAACCTACATTCTGGCTGAACGAAGTGATAGGAGTACATCCGAAGAGACCCGATACGGTGCTGACAAAACCATCACAGCATACGGCTGCACCCATCTCCTTGGTATTAGGATCGCGCTTCAAGGCACTGTTGCAGAGCGCAGAAGTATCACCGATGGTCTCTGTGGCAGAAACCAGATAAACAGCTACCACCGAGAGAATGGCACCAACATTAAACTCCGGAGTAAATGGAAGGAGCTTTGGCAAGGCAACGATAGAAAGGCCGGAAAGTCCGCTAAAATCGATCATTCCCATAAAGAGAGCCAAGACATAGCCTACCAGCAGACCAACCAATACCGACAGAGAGCGGAGGAATCCCTTGGCAAAAATCTGGCAGAGGAGACAAGCGAGCAAGGTTACTGAACCCACGACCCAATTGTTCATGCTACCGAAGTCGGCAGCACCCTGACCACCGGCAAAAGAGTTGGCGCCTACAGGAAGCAGCGAGAAACCGATGGCTGTTACCACAGTAGCGGCTACTACAGGCGGAATGAGCTTAATCCAGTACTTGGCAAAGAGACCGAGTGTACCTTCTACCAAACCGCCGATGATGACTGCACCAATCAGCGTACCCATGCCATGAGCACCAGCAATGGCGATGGCAAGCGAAAGGAAGGTGAAGGAGATACCCATCACGATAGGCAGACGGGAACCGATGCGCCATACCGGATAGAGCTGTACCAGAGTACCGATACCGGCGATAACCATACAGTTCTGGATGAGCACAGCGCTCACCGAACTATCCAATCCTATCGCACCGGCAAGGATCATAATTGGAGCAATGTTGCTGACAAACATCGCCAACACATGTTGAAGACCAAATGGGAGTGCTTTACCGACGGGCACTCTACCGTCAAGCTTGTAGAGATTTTCTATTGACTGTTCCATTGTCGTTATAATAATTAGAGAATTTC
>OGHM01000606.1_pt1 | contig 18583 bp, 7 predicted proteins | sample 1571531 | NCBI WGS metagenome assembly OGHM01 (sample SAMEA2582031, study PRJEB24529) | metagenome | biome: Human gut stool | place: China | collected 2011 | reverse complement strand
ATGCCGACGCGGGGACGCGTCGCCCCCAGGTTAGGACGCGTCCCCCCAATTAGGCAGATAAACTGCAGTTTATGGGTTTAATAAGTTTATTGGTTTAATAAGTTTATGGGTTACTCGTATAATATTAACCTTCCTCTACCTTCTTTCTAATTTCGGGAAAATGTTCTAAAATAGTGTTGAGTGCTGCGAGGTTGCGGTCTGTTTGGCCTTTAAAGTTCCTCGTTTTGAGCGAAAGCTCTTTGGGCTTTCCTAAGCCACGCGGCTTATTGCGTCCAAACGGAACGGGAATGACGGGTGTGCCTTGTGCTACGCAGGCTGCCCAAAACCAAATGTCGTCGACTGTAGGAGCCAGACGCGTAAAGAGTTCGACATCGAGCATATCGGCTTTTAGAGCGTGAGGCGGATATAGCACACCTGCCACACCCGTTTGTAAATTAAGAAAACCACGGTGAATGCGTTTGAACACAAAGTCGTACCAACGGTATTTCTTCCATTGTCGGTACGGCGCTCCGAGTTGAATGCGTTTAGCGCGATGAGCGAGTACGGCATCAGGATATTGTGCGTGAAGACGCAGGAGGTCGCGTAGGAGGTGGCGGTGGTAAGCGATGTCGTCGTCGACGGTCACGATGATCGCTTCGGGAAAGTCGTGGAGAGCGGGTACGAGTTTGCGATACGAACGAATGTCGGTGGGGTAGTCACGTACCTCGAAAATGGGCGATTTGTTTGCTAACTGCCTTACACCGTCGAGTAGTCGCTCTTGTCCTTCGAATTGTGAAAGCGTAAGGTAAAGCACCAACTTGTCGGGCAGTACAGAACCATTTAATAAGTATTGTACAGCCTGTTCGGCATAACCGATGGCAGCAGGGAATGATGTCATCGATACGACCACCTGTGTTTTGTTATCTGTCATAATGATATGAGTCTTTTACTCGCTTACGTCGTTTAAGTCATACTGCGTGAAGTAGTCGTCTTTCACTTCACGTTGTGTGCCACTGGCGCGGCCGCGTGTTTGCTTCTCACAGAACTCTTCGTACGACCTTACGGCATAATGATTGATGCGTATAATGTCCTGTTGTGGCTCGCGTTGGCGAAAATTACGTGTAATGCGTTGGCCATGAGAGTCGGCTGCGTAACCGTCAATCTTTGCGGCTTCGTGACAACCTATCATGCCATACACGCGGCGAGGATTGACGATGCTCTTCACGTGGCGATTTAAGGGGTGCTCAGGGAGTGAGTGACGCGTGAAGCGTTGCATTACGCCCCCTTCGGTGTGTGTGCGGTGGCCGTTGCTGCCATAAATGAGCCAATTGACTTCGACAGCTGCAAACTGTTCAAAGCGGTTGAGGAAAGCGGGTATCGAAGCGTCTTTGACGGGTACGATAAACTCGTCCAGATCGATAAAGGCTATCCAGCGGGCTTCGTAGCGGTGGTGTGCCAAGCAATGGTCGTAGGCGGCCAACTGTCGGCGGTAGCCAGGCCAAGGTTGGTAGATGACGATGCCCTGCTCTATGTAAGGCTTTAGTAATGCTTGTGTGCCGTCGGTGCTCTCATTGTCGTAGATGTAGAAGCGTTCTACCCCTTGCCGGCGGTGCCACTCTATCCATTCAGTAAAGTAAGGTCCTTCGTTCTTGGCAATGGCACATACGGCAAGGTGTACTTCAGGCGACTGCGTGTTGTGCTTCAATTCGTGCTTGAGTTTGAGAGCATTTATCAGTCCAAACCTTAAGATGCCTCGCCAGCGATTGCGTGTCATTTTGTGAGGTATGAGTCCTGCAATGATTTCAGCTGCTACTTTGTTCAAGGGGGGAGAGTTTTTGGGGGTTAGGTGGTTAGAGGGTTAGTGGGTTAAAAGGTTAGTGGGTTATTGGGTCAGAAGGTTAAAAAGTTAGTTTTGGAAACTCATCTTTTAAACTAACTTTTTAACCTTCTAACCCCTCATACTAACCTCCTAAATTCCAGTTTATCCCTTCTCGAACGACGATTGTTCGGGCAGTATATGTCTGAAAGCTTCGTCGAGTTGTTGCATCACTTGATCATAGTGATGAATGTGGACGTTGTCGTTCAAGCAGATGAGTGTGTACTTCTGTTCGTAAATGGCCTTGATAGCTTGTTTAGAGCGTATCATGAGGGGAAACATCTTCGTGTCGCGATACGTATTATAAGGTGTGAAGTTGCCCTGACAGATTTGCCACGTGCGGAAGAGTTCGGGCGTAAAGTCCGTTAACGAACGGAAACGGTTGTGTGACGTTTCGGTCAATTCCTCACCAGCGGCTTTCCATACGTCATCGAAGGTGCTCTTGAGGTAAGGCTGTGCATTGTGAGGCACGCGCAGTGTGATGAACTTACTGTAGAAGTGGAGTAGGTAGTTCCAACGCGCCTTCATACCGTAGCTCTTGTCATACCACTTGTCGTGGTGTTGTGATAGCACCTTTTTCTTGTCGAAGTGGCGATTGATGAGTCGAATATTGTTCTTAATGCGTTTGTACCATTGCGACCATGAAGGGTTGTAGGAGAAGACGGCGATGTCGCACGGCAGTCCGTTCTGGAAGAAACGTTCGGGGCTGACGTGGTTGATAATATAGAAGTCGTCGTTGAAGTAAACAAAATGGTCGGCCAACCCCGCTATTCGATGAATGTAACGTTCAATTACGGCAGAGTTGTAAACGGGTAGAAACTCTTCTGGAATAATGTCTTTGTGGTTAACAAGGTGAATTTTAGGGTTCGACTCATCTAACCACTCAGGCTTTTGCCCGTCGGTTATAAAATGTATTTTGCGCACCCAGGGGGCGAATTGTTCTACCCCTCGAAACCAATATTTTAAGAAGCCGTAGTCGCGGAAGCGAGCATCACAGACCCCATTCTTTGTGTTATTTTTGTTGCCTGAATATTTTGAAAATTTGGCTTGCCACGTAGGGTCGTTCATGTCGACCCATGTTATTACAAAGTCAATATCCATATATTGTTATCAATATTCGGTTGTCATTTATAAAAAGCGAGTGTGCAAAGTTATGCAAAAGTTTTGGGAATGAGCTAATATGCTAATGTGCAAATGTGAGAATGTGCAAATGGTCGCCTTTGTACGCGCAGTTATAAAAATATTACGTTATTCTCACATTTGCACATTAACTATGCACTTCCTCCATTCTGTGCAGTTGGTGTCGGTCAAACTGCATGATGATTTTGTGCAGCTGTGTGCCTTGGCGCAAGGCCTCGACGCGAGGTGCTTGGGCGTAAGCGTTGATTTGCGTGACGGCCTCGTCCCATTGCTTTTGTGCGGTGGCTTCGGTGTCGCCTTTGTGCAATAGTTTGAGTTCGAGAATGTAGCTATGCTTTGTAGCGTAGTGCGTCAAGTCGGGTAGGAGGAAGAAGTCGCAAAAGCCGTGATTCAACTCCAACTCAGGCGCGGTGTAATAATAAGCGTTGAGATTGAGGTAAGCCATAAAGAAGCCTTGTAGGTTGCGTTCCGCCTCAATGCCGTCGCGCACAGACGATACTTTGGCATAGGCTTCAGCCATGTAGTTGAGTGCATCTTGCCACTTGCCTTGGAGTGCCATGTAAGTGAAGAGCACAGAGAACTCGTTGAGATTGATGTGGTTGACCTCTTGATATTCCTCTAACAGAAAACCATAGTACTGCTTGCGCACGTTGTTGTTGGGAATAGCCATTAAGAGTTTGGCACCTCGAGTACTCTTAATGGTGAGCATGCCGTAGTAGAACAAGAGACTTGGAAAGATTCTAGGGTTGGTGATTTGGTGTGCGGGGAAAGTCTCGTAGAGGTTGCAAGCAATCTCTCCCGTTTCGGCAATGGTGCGAATGACGCCTTTGCGGTCACCGTCCAACTTATCAAGTTGTATGAGGCGCTTCATCTTGTTATAGTCCGTCTTGGTGTTCGGGTCGATCATCTCCTTTGGCCCTTCGCCACGGCTGATGTAGTTGCGTAGGTAGTAGAGGACCATATCGCAGTTGAACACGCGGCTTTGCGTGTGGAGTGCATCTTTGGCAAAGCAGTAGTTGTCGTACCAAGGCTTCATCTCGTCAATCACAGCCTCAATGTTGCAGTCTGGGCGAATGGCACCCGAAGCTTTGTAATAACTGAAGAGAGCATGTACGTCCTCAGTTGAGAAACCGAGCATTTGGTTAAACTCAGGTTTCGTAGAGATGTGCCAACCAATGTTGAAGCCGCTGGTCACGTCGTCGAGCGTAACAGGACTTACGCCTGTGATGAAGATACGGTCAAATGACCCCTTGAACTTCTTAAAAATGTCGCAATAGAAGCTTTCGGCATGGTTAATGCTCCAATACACGTTCTCACCTTGCTCGTTGAACACGGCGTTGGTAAAGTTGTCGTACTCATCGATGATGAGGTAGAGAGGGTACTCGTACTTTTTCGATTCATAATTGATGAGGGTAAGTTTGTCAACAGCTGTTGCTGCACTTCTTACTTTTTTGACAAAGTCGTCGGTGTAATAGTCTTCATAAATGTCGACGAAACTGTCAAATACAACACGACAATAACTATCGAAGTTCTCTTCCAGCTTTTCAATTCTTCCTCCCACTTGTGAGAAGTCAAGGTGCAGTATTTGATAGCGTCCTTGATTAGGCGTGGGGTGTTGGCCAATCCACAGCTTACCAAACCACTGCTCAAACTTATCCTTTGTGCGGCAGTCGTAGTAGGCGTGAAGCATACCTAAGAAGAGGCTCTTGCCAAAGCGTCGTGGACGTATGAAGAAAAGATTGCGTGCCTCGTTTTCAAGCATGGGAATGTACATGGTCTTATCCACGTAATATATGTTCTCCTCAACGATTGTGACGAAGTTCGACACACCATAAGGCAGTTCTTTTATAGCTTGATGCTTCATAATGAGATTGTTTTGCTGCAAATGTACGATATTTATTTAATGTGCAAATGCTTTGTGAATGTGCAAATGCTGAGTTAATGTGCAAATGTGAGAATGTGCAAATGTGCAAATGGTTGCCTTTATTTACTGAGTTAAAGATTGAAGACTAAGGAAGTGTTCATAAACTCAGCAAGTAAAGGCAACCATTTGCACATTTGCACATTCTCACATTTGCACATTCACAAGGCATTTGCACATTAACAAGGCATCGTCACCTTGTTCACCGTTTTGCCCTCGTCGGTGCGCGCTTCGACTACGTAGATGCCTTGTGGCAGTTTGAGACGGAGCGAAGAGGTGAAAGGCTTCATCTGGTAAAGCACACGGCCAGCGGCATCGACCACTTCGACGTGCGTCAAAGGGTGAGCGGGTGAGGAGGTGATGACGAGGTGCTGATTGTCAACTTGAATTAGCGGACGCGTCAGCGAAGCCAAATCGTCAGGCGTAGGTTCGGCCGAAGACAAGATGTAGTAACGACCTACTGCATTGCCTGACACCTCCAACGATACGCTATCCGTCTTTGCTCCCGTACTGAGCGTGAGCGGTGTGACGAGTCCCGTTTGTTCGTCGAGTAGCGAGAGCGTTTCGTTGAACTCATTCAGCCCCATGAAGGTGAGGCGCGTCGGTGCATCACTGTTGCTCAGAATGCCTAAGGGAACGCGGAACATCGTGTGGCGACGGTTGATTGTGCTGGCCTGCGTACCCGCCAAGGTATAAACAGTCGGCACATCGGCCAAAGCATTGTCAACGAGCGCTTCGAGGTCTTCGGACGGCTGGTAGTCGTTGTTGGCCTCGGTGTCTTTCACAACAATAGCTTCACTTCGCAGTCCACCTCGAGCGGCACGAATGCGCAAGGTGCGTAGCGAACCACCTAACGGTTGGCGGCGAGCCGGAGCGCGTAGGGTGCTACCTACGGCCTTGGCACTCGTCATCATGTCTGCCGTAAAGCGGAGCGAGAGACTACCCGTGGGTTGAGCAGCTTTCACAAAGAAACCTTGACCTGGAGCGAGGACGCCTTGAGCCGTTGTGGCCGTGGCATCATTGACAGTTATCCACTGCTTATCGTCAGCATTCTGCATCACGCCCAACTGTCCGTCAGCCGTGAGCAACCAATACTTTGCACCTTCGAGCTCAGAGGCATTCGTAGAGAAGAACTGGTTCATGTCGAGTCCACATGTAAATGGGTTGCTCACTAAGAAGTAAGCGTTAACCGTGTTCTGATTCGTGAGCGTCTGCGTAATCGTGCGGCTCGCCTCGTTCAGCTGGTCAGCGATAAGGCGATGACTCTTCGTGCGGTCGACAGTATACTCCTTACCATCAGTAGCTTGCGCCGTAGTGTAGTAACCAAATTTGGTGTCCTCCTTCGGCAGGCGGAAGAGCGACTGCGTATAAGTACTTGAAGCACCCTTTGCATTCACCTTCACCGAGAAACCACCTACGCCATAAGGCGTTTGCACATCGTTAAAGGTTTTGCTCCATGCGATGGCTTGGTAAACGTCCTTGTTTTGAACGGTAGCCTGTTGCGGTGCGTCGGCCGAGTAAGGTGTGAGGTAGTAGAGCAAGGAGTTGGCCTTGTCCCAACTGCGTTGGTAGACGGCTGGCGCAAAGCGGTTGTAGTCAGTCGTGTTGAACGTTACGTCGTCGAAGTAAGGCGTGAGTTGCTGCGCATTGTCAGTGGGTGCGTACCAATCGCCTGCATAGGTATGCTGCAAGGGCGAACCTAAGGTGTACCAACGGCCAGGAGTGAGCGCGTATTCTACCCACGCTTGCGTATAGGTCAAGCGTTCGGGGTGGAGGAGTTCGCTGCCCGATTGCAACACAAGGTTGTTAGCCTGATAGGTTCCGTAGCGACTGCAAGGGTTGAAGCCGCCCTCCGTAGCTTGCTTTTGCGTCAGGAGGTGGTACTCAATGTCGGGCGTAGCAGTGCGCTGATCGCCTTCGTGTTCGATGAAGTGAACAAAACTATCGCCCTTCGCGCTGCTGTAATCCGTAGCGTAGAGCAAGGGGCCATTCGCCTGTGGCGTAACGATCACGTTGGTGTGCGGCATTGGGGCAAAGCCTTGTGCCGTACCATTCTTCGCATTTGTCACGTAGTCGGGGGCATCGGCCGCATCGCGAAGCAGTTCCGTGCGATCGGCACGTGCCCAGTTGGCATCGTTCGTCCAGTCCGTATTACCTGCAGCACCAGTCCATACTTCATACTGCGGTACGATGATGAGGTCGAACAAGAGTGTACCGTCGCAAGCCGTTGACACTGTAGCATCGTCAGCGGCAAAGCGTTCGTGGAAGTCAATGCGCAGCGTATAAGTATAACCCTCGCGCGGATTGAAGTCGTTGAGGAAGTAAATGTCGGCATGCGCCTCCGTTGGGTTAGCCGTGATGGCTTCAAACTCCTTCACTTTTCCCACGGTGCGGAATCCTTCCACCTTGCCAGCAAAGGTCTTGTACACCTCCATGTTAGGGTCGTTGGTAGCGGTGATATAAACATCTCCCAAGCCACCATCTGTGGGGAGAATGTGTTGCATACCTACGGCCCCCTTAGTAACCATAACCATACTGCGTAATGGCAGTCGTAGCACGTTGCTGGGAGCGGTCTTGGCAATCTGTTCTGTCACCTCGCTTACGGCTGCCAGGCTGGTGCGTATAGGCACGTTCGTTAAGTGTTTGGGGTAAGTGTCAGTCGCCCCATTCAGTCCGTCAAAGAGCTGTGGTGCTTTGCCACTGACCAAGATACTAATTCGTTCAGGGTCGTAGCAGTACTGCACGTTGCCGTCGGCATTGGTATGGTCAATAGGAATGACTGTAACGTACTCTATCTTTCCCTGAGTCGTAGCCATAGGTAGGAATACGTTGCACGTATTGTTGAGCAAGAGCAAAGGTGCCACACTGTTTGATGTGTTTTGTGTGAGTTGCAGGAGCACGTCAATGATCGGTTGCGTCAAGACGAACGCACCGTCACTTTGAGGTTTCGCTGCCGCTACAGTCGTAGCCGTAGGGTAGAAGTGGCGGAACGTCATCAACGCTTCGCGCAGCGTGATTTCGGTCGATATGGGGGCTTCGTGCTTGTCGATAGATCGCCACGTACGGTTGGCCGTATTGACATATATCTGTGTGAAAGCTCCAGCCACGTAATCGCGCCACCAGTCGTATTGTGTCAAGCGTTCAGGCTCTGTGCCGTTGTCGGCCGTGCCATTTTGCTTCACGCTGAGTGCCACACTCTTGCCCGCACAAGTTTGTACTTCATTGTCGATAGCCGTATCGTCATCACCGTCTTCCACTACGGTAATGGCAGACCCCGTACGGAAAGTACTCATAATGCAGCACTCCGTACCCAGTTCGAAGGCATTGACTGCATTGTTAATCGTAATAGGGTCGGACGAGAAGCGCGGCTTAAACAGAATGTAATATTCGTGTCTCGGCCGAAGATTTGCCCCCTTAAACTTATCGCTAATGATAAAGTGGCGATCACCCGCACCAGAGGTTTCCTTAAAGCGTTGCGCATTCATGCCATGCAGTGCCTTGGCATAGTCGTAGGGCGGCAGTAAGGCATCGTTATTAAAGTGGGTGGTGAACTCAATGTAGCGGAAAGCACGTTCCGGACCTGTTGTCACCGCAGGGTCGCCCACTAAGGCCGTTGTAAAGGCGCGCCTTACGTCGGTGGTAGAAGGAGTGTAGTTAGAGGGGTCGATAGCTTTAGCTGTCAACTCCTTGTCGTAGAGGGCCTTGTCGAGTAGGCAGTACCACATATTGGGGTTGCCGTCGGCCAAGTCCTCATTCTCGGTCAAGTCCAATTGTTGCAAAATCACATCAAAGTCGGCCGTCATCTTAGCCAATGTAATCTGTTGACTACAAACAGGCGTGCTGCGCTCTAACTGCACAGAAGGCTTGAGTGAGAATACTTCAATATCGTCAATCAAGATGTCGCCACCGCGCGTGTTGGTACAAGCATTGTCAATCGTCAAGCGATATCGTGTGTAGGGGATAGTACTCTTGTTGATAAAGCTGAAGAACACTTGTTGCCACAGACCGATGCCATTGTTATCGATGTTGTTATTAATCGTTTTGTCTGTGCGATCACGTGCTTGACCTAAGATAGCACCGGGGCAGTAACTATAGAGCGTGTTGACATCGCCACTCTCGGTAATGCCTTCTACGCGGAACACTACGTTGGCGGGCGACTCCTGGTCGCGGTCGGGACTACTCATCCAAGCCGACACGTAAAGGCGCGAACCCGTACAGGCCTGACCTGAAAAGTCGATTGAAGCTACCTGACCAGGAAGGTCGGAAGCATCGATGTAGAGAAAGGCTGCGTTAGTGGCATCGTAGGCATCTGGGCCATAGAAGTCTTCGTAGAACTTCTTAATAGGATAGAAGTGACCACGGTTATCGTAACTGTTGAATTCCTTCGAAATGGTGTAGTTACCCCACGTACATTCGTCGGATATTTTATTCACTGGGGCAAAGCAGTATGAAGTGTTGTCGTAGTTGAATGGATAGCGGTAGCAGCGGCCATAAGTAGTATTTGCATCGTCACCTTGCCCCCTGTCAGAAAGGGACGTGTTGGTGCCCACAGGTGGCGTGAGGAAGGTGTCGTACAAGTCGGGGTCGAAGGTAATGGTGGCCACAGGATTTCCCGTCAAGGCTTGTAGTGCTTCGGGGGAACGGTCGGACTTAAACGACCCGTCAGCCTTCTTACCAATTACTTCGGTGTAGAGAATGGGTTCGAAATCGTCCTCAAATTTGAGGGTAAACTTCGCTATCTGGTAACGTATGCCGTCGCTGGTACAGCCATATACCTTGAGCGTGCATTGGTCAGCATTGGCTTCCCCTGTGCCAAAGCCATCGGGGTCGCCATGATATTTGAAACCAATGGCACGCTGAGTAGCTGGTGACAAACCATTGGCCTGGAAGCCTTCGCTCGTGATACCCGTGCCTTGGTCGTCTATTTCAATTTCCATCCTTCCGCCATAGCTCACCGCATTTTGAAGGTTTTCCTCAGCTGCCGTACCCGCCTTGTAGAACCAGTAGTCGGCCTTTTGCATGTCGAGGTTGACGGTAGAGAGGTTGAGCGTCACCTTCTTGCGTGGGAAGGTAATTGTCTTCTCTTCCAACCAATGTTTGCTCCCCTCGCGATAGTTGAGCAGTTTGTTGGCAATGGCGCGTGCATTACGAATGACAAATATGTTGCGGCCCGTCACGGTCGGTTCGATTAAGTCTTGGTCGGTAGGCACGACTATGTCGTTGGTCACCTCGCCCGTATAGAGTGGATTGCCATTGTCGCCAAAGTAGTCGACAAAGTCGGTATAGGTCGTTAGGTCAGCTCCCAAGATGTATTCCCAATCATCGGGCACGTTCTCAGGCATTTGGAACGTCACGTAGTGATCAACGAAGCTGCCGTAGCCCCCATTGAAATTGAGGCGGTCGCCCACAACGAGTCCGTTGCTATACTTACGGCTACTATTGATGCCAAGGTAGAGCACAGAATCACTTACGGCCTCGTCCGTCTTATAATTATACCAACGCTGGTAGGCGCGTGAACGCGTTGAGGCCGAACCAACCATACACGTCGGTACGTAAAGGTCGTGTGTAGATTGACACTTGAGGTAGTGCGTAATGGTGTACGTACTCGTCTTTTGCATCGGGCGCTTGGTGTAGGGATTGACCGTCCAGCCCTCTTCATCGCGCTGAATGAAACCTGTCATGGGGGACGTCTGTGCCTCGTGTGCCAACTTGACAAACCAAGAGCGCTTGGGACGGATCTCGTAGTTAGAGTAGTCCTCCGGTTGGGCAATCTCTTCAAAGCGCAAGTAGTAGAGGGCCGCATTATTCTTCATGTTCGCCTCGGTGTTGAGTGTAAGTTTGGAGGAGTAGCCGCTCTTGGCGAGTAGCCAACCGGTGTAGCGCTCTGTGCCTATTCCGCCAACGAGCGTGAAGGTATAACGATCAACGTTGGCACGATAAGTGGCACTGAAGTGAGTCGCCAGTGAAAGGTCGTGCGTCACGTCGAAGGTAAGTTTCGTCGGATTGAAGTAGAGGTAATACTTATCTTTACTCATCACCACGAAGTCCTCCTTGCTCGGGCCCACGAAGGCCCACATTTGGTCGTTGACGTTGCGTTTGCCTTCTACAATAGCATCGACACTGGTGCCGTCGCCGTCGCTCATGTACTGGTTGCCCAACTTGTCGAAGTGAACAAAGTAGTAGAAGTTCTTGCCCGTCAATCCATCGGTAGTTAAGGCCGGACTCGTGGGGGCAGAGAAAGTAAAGCAGAGCGTATGCTTCTTGTCGGTGATATAAGTGCTGAAAGGCAGCAACTTCACGCTCTTGGTAGCCTCATCGTAGCCCAAGCAGCGGTCGGGTACGGTGGGCACTTGTCCGTCGGCAGGCAGTTGACCAAACATCCAAGTGATGTAACCATCGGCCGTGGGGTGGTTGAGCCAAAGGAAGAAGTGGGTAGCCTCAGCCTCCTTGTCGGTAAGGATGACAGCTCCTTCGCTATTGGTAGTGAGGTATTTGCCATTGGCATTGCGTAGGACAAAGTCTTCGCGAGAGCCTACGTTCTTCCAACTATTGTGGTCGGTATTGGTGCTGCTATCGGCTTCGGTCGTTACGCTGCCGTCCTCTTGCGCCACGAGCTGTAAGGGCGTGTCTAATTCTTTCAACTGGAGGTTGCGATAAGTACCTCCTTCTTCATCGTAAAATTCGGGCGTAATGTCAGCCGCAATGAGGTTGACAAAGTTATTGTCGTTGTTAGGTGTGGTGAGGGCAAAGGTTTCTGTAGTATTGGTGTAATTGTGCGTAATGATGTTGCTTCCTTCGCCAGCTCCTACGAGTTGCAATTGCCAATAGTTGGGTTGTGTGTTGCTCTCGACCAAGCGCACATGAGTAGCTTCGGCAATGTTGGTCGTAGCAGCGAATTGCTGACCAGCCTCGGCCTTGGCATCGTATTTTAAGAAAGCACGGTTATAGGCGCTCTGCAGATAGTAGTCGCCTGTGTCAAGGCCGTCGTTCACAAACACCCAGAGTTGGCGCAAGTCGTCGGTGGCTGCAGGTTGCAACGAAAGCTGCGTGTTGTCAGCATTGAGCGTATAGTTATAGTGACTGCCGCTTTGCGTCTGTAAGTAGTAGAGTTGGTAATGTACGCCATTAGCCGAACTAACGGGCAACTTCGGGGCGAGGGGAAAGGAACGGAGGTGGGCCACACTGTAGCGCGTGTTGGGTTGTCCCCAAGAGAGGGTGCCGTCTTCGTCGATGCAAAGGGCATGCTGCTCATCGGTGCTGAGCAGATTGTCGCGCATGAGGTTGTTGTTCTCGTAAGTGTTGCGGCTAAACTCAAACTGATAAGCCTCTTCTTTGTTGGTCGTTGCGCCGAAGGTTTTGTCTTTATCGTTATAAGCGATGAAATAGCCCGCCTTATTGCCAATGTTGTGTCCGTCAATGCGCCATTGATAGAGGCCGGGTTGGTCGTCTTGGCTATTAATGGTATGGGCGCGTAGTTGTACTTGTCCCTTATCGTTATATCCCATAAGCAGGGGCTTCATGCCCATAGCGGGGAATAAAAGGTAACGATAGATAGTGTCGCCAAGGTTGGTAAAACGGACGCGGTTGGCGGGGCTGTAGTCATTACTTGTAACCACTTTGTTTTCATTGACGCCACCGGCTTTCATTGTCTTATTGCTTGCGTAGTTGTAAATAAGCCAATGACCGTCACTGCGAGAGTCTGTGTTGTCGGCAATATCGCAGAGCTTGTAGCGGCCTTTAGCATCGCGCACAGATGGGTCGGCGGTGACGCGTTGGTCGGTGCCATCGCAGTAGATATAGTGTCCCTTGAAACTCTTGATGTAAACGTCGCCCAAGTCGTTGGCTTCGTAAATGCTCCAACGCAGGTCCTTCAAGGGCAGAAGGGTCTCAGTAGTCTTTTGCAACACTTCACCGTCGTTGGCATCTTGAAGCAGCTCGTCGCCATTGGTGCGGAGGTCGATGTGATAGTAATACGGCTTGTCGTCAGTGCTCACCATGGGGCAGAACAAAGCACCGCGCAACGAGGTGGTGCGGCGCACCACGGCATAGCGCGAGTTGGGGCGTACCAATTGTAGCTGACCATTCTTCACACCGAGTGTGTTGTATGGGTCGGTGTTGCCATAGAGCGTATAGTTATAGCGCGTAGCACCAGCGGAGGCTGTGTAGTAGGTGTTCTCGCTGCGTACAAAGATAGAGGCTTCGGCCTTGTTGGCCACGCTGCTGAAGGTCTTGGTCGTCGTATCGTACTTAACGTAGTGGCCAGCTTTGCTCTTGATAACTATGCCTCCGACAATGCCATTTTGTTCTGCAGTCTCGTACGTCCACTGGTAACCATCGCCTATGGGCTGCGTCTCGGTGGTAGCTACGGCTATGAGCGTGCCGTCCTTCTCGAAGAGTGCGGTGCGGCCGTTACCCGTAAACTCTAAGTAATTGTATTCGCTTACATAGGTAGAGGGCTTGAACGAAAGGTAGTTGTAGTCCGAAACGGCTTCACACTCTTTGAGCTTATAAACGTCCGTGTTGCGCAAACCCATGGTGTGGTTGGTGCTTGTGTTGAGCGGCATGTCAATCATCCAATACGTGGGTTGCGTGTCGTTTTGCATAAAGCGGTAGACGGTGGTACGGTCGTCATATTGTGGACGAATGACAAATTTCGACCCATCGTAACACAAGTATTCGCCCATTTGGTTGAGCAAGTAGAAGTCGCCCTCTTTGGCTTTAGGGTTGAGTGCGGTTTTCAGTATCCAGTTCTGATTAATGTTAGCAGGGTTCGCCTCGGTGTTGACTGTCGGTGTGTCATAGCCATTGGCGGTGAGGGTGAGGCGGTCGTCGCCAGCGTGGTTGGCCTTAAACTGGAGTTTATAATAATAGGTATCGTTGATGGTAGAAAACTTGGGCAATGCCGTACCAACGACTTGCGCTGTACTTTCTACCATGCGCGTAACGGTATAGAGCGAGGCAGCAGCATCGCTCAGATAGAGGACGCTGTCTTTATAGCCAATCGCCTTGGTAGCATCGTTGGCCAAGGTGAGGGAAATGCGCGTATGGTAAGGATCGTAGTCGTTGCCAAGGGGGAAGAGGGCAACGGCCTCGTCAGCATTGCTCGTAGTACTGAACGCGTTGTCAGTATATTTTAGATAGTGCCCCAATTTGCTCTTCAAAGCATAGGCATCGGTTTGGCCCGCAATGGCTTCGAATTGCCAAGTGTAGCCGTCAGCATTGTCGTCATCAGCAGGTGTCTTGACGGTTACGTTGTTTTTCGTATTGCTATCGTAAAGCGCCTGTGCTCCTTGTGCGGTGAATTGAATGACGTGGGGTTGAGTGAGCAAGCGCGTGTCGGTCTCGATAAAGCGCATACGTTCAGCAGGGTTCATGAAGCTGCCCATACCTATATCTTTACTATTACTGTCGTAGGGGTTGATGAACTTGGTTGTGCCTTGGTTTTTAACGATAAAGGTGCCAGCATAATCTCGTTGGTCGGCCACATCACACACTTGATACTGTCCGCTGCTATTGCGTTTACTCTCGTCGGAGGTAATGTATTGGAACGTGCCGTCGAGTTGGGCTATGTAGTTGCCAGCCTTGCTCTTGAAGTACACGTCGCCTTGGTCGTTGGCCTCGACGAGGCTCCACATGTAGGCATTTAAGTACTTAATGTTGGGTGTGGCTGTCTTGATAAGTTTGTCGCCACTCTTGGCAGCATCTTTGATGCACTCCGAACCACTGAGCAAGAGTTCCATATAGTACCAATGCTCATCGCCCGTGGTGCTAACCATGGGGTTAACGTTCGGGCCACTAATGGTGGTAGCCAAACGCACCGTGCTGTAACGTGAATTAGTCACGGCGAGGGTGAGTTGTCCATTCTTCACGGCCAAAGCGTTTTTCCCCGTTAGACTGCTAATGCTGAGGTCGTAACGGTCGCTGCCAGCCGTGGCACTGTAATACGTGTTAGTACTTTTCGTAAAGGCAGTGGCTGTGGTGGCATCGGTAGTCGTCGTGAAGGAATTATCCGTCGTGTTGTACACCACATAGTGTCCCGCTTTGCTTTTGAGCACGACTTCTGAGGTCGTGGTGGTGGGTGCAGCTTCAAGCGTCCATTGATAGCCAGAGCCAGAAGGGGCATTCTCGGTAGCGTTTACTACCGAGAGTGCCCCATCAGTGTCGAGCAAGACAGTGCGCCCGTTGCCCGAGAATTGGATGTATGTGTATGTTGGGTCGTCTGCTGCCATGATAGGCTGCATTCCCAATGAAAGAATCAAGAGAAGAAGTGCAAACAAACGTTTCATGTCTACAAGGTTTTTGCTTCTTAGTTAACGGGGTTTCTTTTGTTTACGAGTTAACAAGTTAACGAGTTGACAAGTAAGTTAGTTTCAATTGATGAGTTAGTGAGTAGGTATTTTTTAAGGTAACCTGCTCGTTAACTAGTCAACTCGTTAACTTGTCAACTAAAAAACTAATTACTAACGATATAAATCGTACGCGTATAATTCTGTGTAACGCTACCAGTGACGAGTTGCAGGTTGAGGCGCACGGTAGCGGTGCCTGTTCTGCCTTCGGCAAGGGTGCCGAGGATTTCACCCGTTGTAGTATCGAAAGCAGGCTGACTGCTAAAGATACCTTGTGGGTCGAGCACTGTGAGCGAATAATCCTTCACGCGATTTTTGTCGTTGAGGTTGATATAAGACTCAGGGTGCTCGCGGTTGACATACTCATAGAGCGTGGGGCGGAGTTCAAAGTCGCCACTGCCTGAGAAGTAAGCGTAGAAGTCGTCATTCTGTTTGACCACGTAAGCGGGATAGCCGCCAATGGGTGCGTAGGCACTGGCTTCGAGCTTTAAGACAAAGTCCGTAAGGTTGACGTTGACAATGGCCACGTTGTTGCGTGGAATGCTCGTGAGTTGAATGAGTGCATGGCGTATGTCTTCCTCCCAAGTTTTGCCGTTGTCGGTAGAGCGGTCCATGGTAATGGTGAGCGGAAAGGACTGTCCGTTGGTGCTTGCCTCGCTCTCGTTGATATAGAGATTATTAAAGGAAGTATTGTTTGATGTGTTAGGCTTGATTACGACGGGAGGCTTGTCGGCTGTGGCTGTAAATACGTCAACGTTAGTGGTGTCGTGTTGCAATCCCGTGAAGTTAGTCTTGATCAAGTTGTTTTGGTTCTTAGGGGGAAGCAAGTAAATCTGAGTATTGCCCTTGGTAATGCTACCCACTTTCAAACCGCGAATGCGAAAGGCAGAATTCGAACGATTGTTAAAGGCAAACTGCATCTTGGCCAACATACGATAGAGCATGAGCGTAATAGTTTGGTCCTTGTCAATGGTGAAATGATTTTTATCGCTCATCGGAATGCCCTTTGTGGGTATTATGTAGTTGTTATAGTCGCAAGTGGTCACTTTCGGATCTAACTTTTCAGGTGACGGATCTAACCCTTCAGGTAACGGATAGCCAACGGTAAAGGTAAGGCCGTCAAGGCTGAGTGATGTCACCTCGTGCGTAGCAGCATCAGGGGTGGCAGGATCAGTATCGAAGTCAGTGCGGTTGGCAAAGTTATAGAACAAGTATTCACCGTTTTCTGTCGTGATAGTCGTTACCTGCTTGCTCTTGTATTCCGTTTCGCCAGCGTCGGTAGGTACGTTGATGATACGTTCCACCTTTCCCGCCTTGATGTTGTACATCACGACGTAAGCATTATGAATGTCATCGCCCGCGTCGTGATAGCTACCGCCAAATGAGGCCCGCGTTTTGTTTTGCCCCACAGCCGTCGGGTCGTTTTGTTGCAACTCAATGCGCACCGTGGATCGCCCACGCTTTATGTCGTCGCCTATTTCGTTAGAACAGGCGGAGAAGAGTAGTAGGGGAATAAGAAGATATAGAAGTTTCATAAAAGGAAAAGGGGGGTTAATGTGAGAATGTGCAAATGTGCAAATGTGCAAATGCTTTTTAATGTGCAAATGCGTAGGAAATGTGAGAATGTGCAAATGTGCAAATGGTCGCCTTTTATTGCTGTGATTGGCTAATATGTAAATGATCTTTTAAAGCATTCATTCATTTGCACATTTGCACATTCTCACATTTGCACATTAAAAAAGCATTTGCACATTTCCTGCACATTTCCTCCGCATTCTTACATTAATCATAAGTCAATATCAGGTGCCACGATAGGAATCCAGTCGCGCACTTGAATGAGGATTAAGCCCATAGAACTTACGCTATTGATGCGTACTTGGTAAACGTGATTGCGTACGATGCCATATTTCATGGCCAAGGCATCAGAGTTAGAGTTGTATGGGTCAGTATGGCGAATGAAGTATTCGTATGTCTTCTGTACAGCAGCTTCGCCAGCCTTCTTGTAATAGCCCGTAAAGAGCAAGCCCGTAACGTAAGCCTCTTTGTTAGCACCTATGGTAATGGTGTTCTCTTTCGCATAGACGAGTCTCTTATACGTCAAGCCGTCCGTAGCATCGGTGTAACAGTTTGTGGCGCCGTTGGTTATCTGCGTTATCTTGTTCAATCCACTGTTGCAGGCTGTAAAGCTGGACTTCATTTCTTCATATCTATTGGTGTAGCTTAGCCCTAAAGCATTGCTTGAAGGGCTTTTTTGAAGAATGTAAGGGTCGACTACATAGTTCGCTGCGTTGCCGTCAGAGCTGAGCAACTCCTTGCCCAAGTATTGAATGGTATTAAACGTCTTGTCTTCGGTAACGCGCTTCAATACGTACTCCTCACTGTTGAGTAGATTGATAGGCGTCACACCCGTCAAGTAGAAGTAGTCGGCCTTCGGTTCTGTACCAATGGTATATTTGTAGCCTTCAAGCTTCTGATCACCTCCTGCCGTGTTGACCACCTCGCTGACCCATTTTCCCTTTCCACCTGCTGAGAAGTCGATGCGTGCGGCCAAGCGTTGCACGTCGGCTTTCATCTCGACCAATACGCCGTCCTTTACGTTAGCCATGTTGGAGTGGCCCTTGATATGGATTGACTTGTCGTCGGAGGACGACATGGCAAAGGTTGAGCAAGTTTCGGGCTGTTGTAGCGTGCCGAAGGTGGTATTGGCGGTCGTCATCTGTTGCACGTCGCCCAAGGTGTTGGCCGTGAGGCGTCCCATGTTACAAACGATAATCACATGGTAGTCGCCTGCGGGAATGGAGTAGCGCGTATCAACCACGGACGAAGTGTACACGCCTCCGTTGCTTGAAGAGTGTTCTGTGTCCTTTGAGAAGTTAGGTAGGTAGACACTATATAATATAGGAGTGTCGGCTGCTCCATTTATGCCTTTATCATTTTGGTAGATAAAGAGCGTAGCGTTATAGACCGCTTTTTCGTTCTCATCGTCAGCCAGCGTACCATCATCTTTAGACGGTCCAGCCGCACGGGTTTCTGCTCCATACCCCCCTGTGCGCACTTCCACTTTAAAGCACACGTTCTTAGCCACATTGTCCACCTCTTCCACACTATCCTTGCTACACGACCAAAAGCCCATGGTACACACCATGAGCAGCAATGTGGACAATATGAGGTAGAGTAGTTTCAATTTTCTAATTTTTTTTGTGTATTACTTAGAGACATCGCGTCCTCACCTGGTTGCGACGCGTCCTCACCTGGTTGCGACGCAGTCTCACCTGGGGGCGACGCGTCCCCGCGTCGGCATTGTCAAGTTGGGGCTCGATG
>OGHM01000604.1_pt1 | contig 18590 bp, 15 predicted proteins | sample 1571531 | NCBI WGS metagenome assembly OGHM01 (sample SAMEA2582031, study PRJEB24529) | metagenome | biome: Human gut stool | place: China | collected 2011 | reverse complement strand
GAACGGATGGCGGCTGTCCACGATCTGCGGGCTGAGGATGGGGAACAGCTCGCTTTGGAAGTATTTTTTCCAGAAGTGCTCCTCCTCTTTGGAAAGCGCGTTGAAGTCCACCTTCTTATAACCGCATCCTGCCAGACTTTCCAGCGCCTTCTCGTAATATTTATCACAGTCTTCCTGCAAATGCGCCACCTTGGGCATGATGGCGGTCAGCTGCTCTTCGGCGGTCATGTTCGTCTTATTCTCGCGCTTGTCCCGCTCCTTTTTGGCGCGCATCAGGCTGGCTCGCTCCTGCAGCGAACCCACGCGCACCATGAAGAACTCATCGAGGTTGGAGCCGTAAATGGCCAGGAACTTGACCTGCTCGGCCAGCGGGACATTTTTATCCTTGCCCAGCACGAGCACCCGGCGGTTGAAATCCAGCCAGCTCAGTTCGCGGTTGATGAAAATGGTATCCTCTTTCATAATTACTCCCCTTTTCTGGGTTTGTTCAGCTCACATAGGCCAGTCCTTCCCAGGAAGCCACGATGCTCTCGCTGAGGCCGGGCACCCCGGCCGCATCCGCAACATGCCGGAACGGGCCGTGCGTGTCGCGGTATTCCAGGAGCGCCTGCGCCCGCTTTTCGCCGACGTTTGGCAGGATGCAGAGCGTTTCGAGGTCTGCTGTGTTCAGGTCCACCCGGATGAGCTGGACCATGGGCGTTTCGGATGCTGCCTTTGGCGTCAGCCTGGGCGGCGCAAGGGCAGCCGCCAGCAGGATGCAGACCACAGCCGCCGCTGCCGCACACAGCAAAAACAGCCGCTCGTGCCGCCGGGCAGATGCCTGAGAACCGGTTTCCTTCATTGTACCCGACTTTCCTCCAAAAAGAAAGCCCCCTGCACGAAAAATACAGGAGACTTTACACAACGTTTACGCAGACGTTTCCGCAGAGCGCACCATGCCATAGAGCAGCTCCGCCACAGCACCGGCATCGTGATCGGTGAGGGTGGTCTGCCTGGCGGCAAGACGCAACTCAGCCGGGGCATCGGCGGGGACGACGCTGTTCCCCGCCAGATGGACCAGCTCTGCCATCTGGGTGCAGTCGGCCAAAACGGTCAGCTGCTCGGCAGAATAGCCTGCCGGGGAGCAGACGGCCTGGACCATCGCACTGCCGGACACACTGCCCGGCAGAAGCGCCAGCACATCCGGGCCCATCCGCTCGGCGCGGAGGGTCACGGTGGCCTCGCCCAGCGCCTTTTCCAGCAGCGCCGTCAGGGGAACCTGCTTTTTGTCCTGATAGAACAGGATGCGCAGCACATCCTCTCCCCGGACGTCCGCCGCATTGCTCAGCACAAAGGTGGTCCACTCCTGCCGCAGGTGGGCTTCCAGAGACTCGCTCATCCGCAGCACACGGGTGGAACCGTTCTTCATCTGCAAGGCGATGCCGACGCCCGGCACACCGGGCAGCACCCGGAGGACGGATTCCTCCATCCCGGCAAAGCTGCACAGGGCCGTGCCCGTGCCCTCGGCAAAGTTGTAGGCCAGCACACCGCCGCAGACCAGCGCGGGTGCACTGAGCCGTACCCCGCCCAGCAGAGAACGCACCACCTTGGGCGACCGCTGGGAGTAGATGGTCAGCTTGCCGCCGCGGCTGGCAAACAGCTGCAGCACATCGCGGTGGAGCTGGGGCAGGCTGCCCTCTGCATTCAGAAGAAGGTTGTCGAGATCGCAGAGGACCAGCGTGTTTTCGATGGAATTGCTCATTCGTTGTTTCCTCCTGTGCGCTGACGGAGCGTGGTCAGAAAGCGGGTGAAGTAATCCGGCAGTTCGGAGTCGAACCGCAGATGCTCGCCCGTGATGGGGTGGACGAAGCCCAGTGTTTTGGCATGAAGGCACTGGCCGTGGAGGCTGGTGATGCAGTTGTGCGGGCCATAGACCGGGTCCCCTGCCACCGGGTGGTGGATGGAGGCCATGTGTACGCGGATCTGATGGGTGCGGCCGGTCACCGGCACACAGGCCGCAAGGCTAAGGCCGTTTTCTTCCTTTATAATAGTATACTCGGTGCGGCTGGGCTTGCCCTCGGGGGTGACGCAGCGCCCGATGATGCTGTCGCCCCGGCGGCCGATAGGGGCATCGATGACCCCCTCCCCCAGCGGCAGCGCACCCTGCGCAATGGCATAGTACAGCTTTTCCACCCCGCTCGCCAGCAGCGACGCTGCGTAGGTGTTTTTTGCTGCCAGCACAAGGCCGCTGGTGTCCTTATCAATACGGTTCACCGGACGGAACACCGGGCTGTGGCCGTGTTCTGCCGCCCACGCGGCGTAGCCGTTTGCCAGCGTACCACCGGGGTAGTTCAGGGTGGGATGCACCGCCAGCTGCGGCGGCTTTTCCAGCACCACGGCAAAGGCGTCCTCGTAGACGACCCTGACCGGAATTTCCGGCTGCGGGGTCACGCCGTCCCCCTCCGGCGGCAGGGTAAAGGAAAGCACCTGCCCGGGGAAGATGCGCCGGTTTGCCAACACAGGCACGCCGTCTGCAAAAAAGCCGCCGCCCCGGAACTTGACCGCCCGGGCAAGGTCCGTAGAGACGGCACACTGGCGCAGAAAGCTGCGCACCAGCACCCCATCGTGGGTAGTGGCCGTATCCGGCACGGCAAAATACAGCTGCATGGCCTGCCCTCCCCCTGCAAAATTCACAAAAACACAAATGATATTATAACAAAAATCCGTTTCACTTGCAAATCTTACTTTTTTATGGTATCATGAGGAACGGAAAACGAGTGGAACATACGGCGGCGGGGCGGCTTTGACCGCCCTGAGGAAAGTCCGGGCCTCACAGAGCACGGTAACTGCTAACGGCAGCCGAGGGTGACCTCAGGGAAAGTGCAACAGAAAGGAAACCGCCGCAGCGATGCGGTAAGGATGAAAGGGCGAGGTAAGAGCTCACCAGCGCATGGGTGACCATGCGGCTTTGTAAACCCTACCGGAAGCAACACCTATATGGGACGGATAGCGCTGCTCGCGTGTCCCGATGGTGGCATGAGCCTGCCAGCAATGGCAGGTCGAGACAGATCGTCGTTTAATACAGAACCCGGCTTACGGTCCATCTCGTTTTCCATGTTTGGTTTTGTCTGAGCTGCTGCGGAGGCCCCGCAGCGGCTCTTTTTGTTTGTTCCCGCAACTTTTACCACTCTGTGACTTTCCGTTTTGGCCGGAGTGTGGTATACTATGTTCACCACGGCGATTCATCTGTCCGCCGTGGTCAAACACAACAGACAGGATGTGAAATCCTCCGATGAAAGATGGTTTTTTGAAAGCAGCCGCTCTCTCGCCCGCACTGCGGGTAGCGGACTGCGCCTATAACACAGAGCAGATCCTTCAGGAGCTGCGCACCGCCTCCGCACGCGGCGTAAAGCTGGCTGTATTTCCGGAATTCTGCCTCACCGGCTACACCTGCGGCGACCTGTTTTTGCAGCGTACGCTGCAGCAGGGCGCGCTGACCGGCCTGCAGACGCTTCTGGACGCCAGCCGGGAGCTGGACGTCGTGGCGCTGGTGGGCCTGCCGCTGCTGGTGCGGGGCAAGCTGTACAACTGCGCCGCCGTGCTCTGCCGCGGCCGGCTGCTGGGCCTTGTCCCCAAGACGTACCTGCCCAATTACGGCGAGTTCTACGAAAAGCGCCAGTTCACCCCCGGCTCCACCGAGGTCGAGACCCTCACAGTCTGCGGCCAGCAGGTGCCCTTTGGCACCTCGCTGCTCTTCCGCTGCCGCGAAATGCCCAGCTTCGTGCTGGGCGTGGAGCTTTGCGAAGACCTGTGGAGCGCGCTCCCGCCTTCCACCTTCCACGCGCTGGCCGGAGCCACCGTCATTGCGAACCTCTCCGCCAGCGACGAGACGGTCGGCAAGGCGGAGTACCGCCGGGCGCTGGTGGCCAACCAGTCCGCCCGCCTGCTCTGCGGCTACCTGTATGCCTCCGCCGGGCACGGTGAGAGCACCCAGGACATGGTGTTCGCAGGCCACGACCTCATTGCGGAAAACGGCACCCTGCTGGCTGAAACGGCCCCCTTCGCAGGCGGTCACGCCGAGACGGAGCTGGACTGCCAGCGGATGGAATCCGAGCGGGCCCGCAACACCAGCTTCGAGCCTTCCACGGACGGCTATCAGACCGTGGACTTCAGCCTGACGCTGGCTGACACCGCCCTGACCCGCTTCGTGGACCCGACCCCCTTTGTGCCCGGCGACCCGCAGCGCCGCGCTGAGCGCTGCGAGCTCATCCTGAAGATGCAGGCCGACGGTCTGGCCAAGCGGCTGGAACATGCCCACGCCAAAACGGCCGTCATCGGCATCTCCGGCGGGCTGGACAGCTGCCTTGCTCTGCTGGTAGCCGTCCGCGCCATGAAGCAGCTCCGCCGCCCCACCACCGATGTGCTGGCCGTGACCATGCCCTGCTTCGGCACCACCCGGCGCACCCGCAGCAACGCGGAGATTCTGTGCGAGGAGCTGCATGTTTCCTTCTCCGAGATCGACATCGCCAACACGGTCCACAGCCACTTTGCCGACATCGGCCAGGACGAGAGCGTGCTGGACGTCACCTTCGAGAACGGTCAGGCCCGCGTCCGCACACTGGAGCTGATGGACACCGCCAATCGCACCGGCGGCCTCGTGGTGGGCACCGGCGACCTCTCGGAGCTGGCGCTGGGCTGGGCCACCTACAACGGCGACCACATGAGCATGTACGGCGTGAATGCCGGGGTGCCCAAAACGCTGGTGCGCCACCTCGTCCGGTACGAAGCCGACATCGCCGCCACCGATGCGCTCAGGACCGTGCTGCTGGACATCCTCGACACTCCCGTCTCCCCCGAACTGCTGCCCGCAAAGGACGGCGAGATCGCGCAGAAGACGGAAGACCTGGTCGGCCCGTATGAGCTGCACGACTTTTATCTCTATTATGTGCTGCGCTTCGGCTTCGGCCCGGCCAAGATCTTCCGGCTGGCCAAAGCTGCCTTTGCAGGCCGGGCCGAATACCCGGACGAAGTGCTGTACAAATGGCTGCGCAACTTCTACTGGCGGTTCTTTGCCCAGCAGTTCAAGCGCAGCTGCCTGCCCGACGGCCCCAAGATCGGCAGCGTGACCCTCTCGCCCCGTGGCGACTGGCGGATGCCCAGCGATGCGGCGGCAGCGCTCTGGCTAGCCGAACTTGAACAACTGTTTCCGCACAAGGGATAACCCATGAAACAACATTCCAAGCTTTTCGTCAACCTGATCTTTGTTCTGGCCGTGCTGGCCATTGCGGGCGTTCTGTTCGCCCTGCGGGCCGCACACGCCACCGGCAGCACTCTGGAGGCCGAGCTCATTTACGGCGACGCCAACACGGTGCAGAAGTTTTCTCTGGACAACGACGCCACCTATGATGTGGACACCGGTTACTACACCGTCCACATCGAGGTGAAGGACGGGGCCGCCCGCTTTGTGGATTCGCCCTGCCCGGACCACATCTGCGAAAGTTTCGGCTGGCTTTCGGCGGAAGATCAGACCGCCACCTGCCTGCCCGCTCGCGCCGTGCTGACCATCGCGCCGCTGTCCTGAGGGCACAGTCAAAAGGAGAGTTTCCATGTTCGATGAAAAAGACACCACCCGGCACATCCACCGGGGTGCACGGAAGGACCCGGACCGCACCGTTGAGGTGGACAGCTCCGCATTTTTTGCGCCGGAGACTGCCCAGCCGGTGACGCCGCCGCCCTCCAAAAAGCCGCCCCGGCAGAACAGCTCCCCGGCCCGGCCGCCCCAAAAGCCTGGCAAAAAGAAAGGCTCCGGCTCGAAATTCGGGTCGTTCCTGCTGGTCTTGCAGGCCGTTCTCAGCGTGGCAGCCTTCGTGCAGCTCTGCCGCACCCGGATGCTCCCCGCGCTCTATCTCGTCATCATTGCAGCGCTGCTGGCCCTGTTCTGGCTGCTGGTCAAGCGCTGCCAGGAGTACAGGACCCCCGGCAGAGTCTCCCGCGTCTTCTCGGTCTTCCTGTGCGCGGCGCTGGCCCTCGGCTGCGTCTGGGCCCAGCAGGGCCTTGCCGCGCTGGGCAGCGTGACCTCCGGCCTGCTCACCGGTGCTGAGGCGAATAAGATCACCAAAGAGCCGTTCGTCATCTACCTCAGCGGCGTGGACAACCGCGGAGAGCTGACCGAAAAGGCCCGCAGCGATGTGAACATTCTGGCCGTGGTCAACCCCGCCACAAAGCGGGTGGCTCTCATCAATACCCCGCGCGACTACTACGTCGATCTGGCGGGCACCAGCAGTAAGGACAAGCTGACCCACGCCGGTCTGTACGGCGTGGAGACCAGCATGGCTACCCTGGGCAACCTCTACGGCGTGAATGTGGAGCACTACATCCGCATCAATTTTGCGGGCTTCATCAGCATCATCGACGCGGTAGGCGGTGTGGATGTCTACTCCGACCAGGCGTTCACCTCGGTGGGCAGCCCCGGTTACTATGACCCCACCACCTTTGCCGAGGGCTGGAACCATCTGGACGGCAAGAGCGCGCTGGCCTTTGCCCGCGAGCGCCACGCCTTCGCTTCCGGCGACATCCAGCGCGGCATCAACCAGATGAAGGTCATCGACGCCATGGTGAACAAGCTCAAGTCCCCCACCGTCCTGATGAGCTTTTCCAAGCTGATGGACGCCGTGTCGGACTGCTTCGTCACCAGCCTGTCGCAGGAGCAGATCTCCGCGCTGGTCCGGATGCAGCTGAGCGACCTCGCCAACTGGGATATCCAGAGCTGCTCCGTCACCGGTTCCAGCGGCAAGAGCTCCCAGTGCTACTCCGCCAAGGGGCAGAGCCTCTACGTCATGAAACCGGACGAAAGCTCGGTGGCGCAGGCCAAGGAGCTGATCGCCTCCGTGCTGGGTGGTGAGGGCACGGTCAGCGACACCCAGCAGACCCCGGAGAAGACCGAAGTCCACACGCCGACGGCAGACCCCAACGCCGCTGTTTCCGTGCCGGAGACCCCGGCGGACAGCGTCGTCTTGGACGAGCCTGCGGAGAGAGTCCCGGAAGAGACCCCTGCCAGCAGTGAGCAGCCCGCAGAGGCTCCGGCTGAGACCCCTGCCGAAACCCCGGCCGGCAGCGAACCGTCTGCCTCCACCGAAGTGCCCGCCGAGGAGCCCCCTGCCGAGAGCAGCAGCTCCACCGAAGCACCGTCCATTTCCCTGCCCACACAGGAGCAGGTCGAGCAGGCCGCCTCCTCGATCCATCAGGCGGCGTCCACTGTTCTGGATGCCCTGTTCGGTTCCAGCAGCTCCGCAGAATAAGACCCAGTTACAAAAAAAGTCCCGACCAGACCGGTCGGGACTTTTTCTTGTTTCATGTTGGAGCGGATTATTCAGCGGACTCCAGCTCGAAGGTCTTGACGGAGGCGGTGCCGTTGCGGCCAGCCTTGTCGGCGCGCAGATACTGGCGGGTGGTCTCGCCGTTTGCGGTCACGTCTGCCACATACACGGTGTTCTCCTCAGCCTCGATGGGGAACTCCTCAACCATGCCCTTCATGGGCAGGGCGCTCAGGTCGTCGTATGCGCCGTTCAGCTTCCACAGCTTCATGGTGTCGCCGTTGGAGAGGGTGAACTCGCCGTAGCAGTCGGCATCGTAGGTCTTGCCGTTCACTTCGAGGGACTCGGTGCTGACCACGCTGGCGGCGGCAGCCTCGCCGGATGCAGCCTCCGAAGCAGCCACAGAAGAGGCAGCCTCGCTGGAAGCAGCAGAGGAAGCGGTGGAAGATGCGGTGCTGGAGCAGCCGGTCACAGCAAAAGCCAGAACAGCAGCGGCCAGTGCCAGACCCATTGCACGATTCAGTTTCATTGTATGATCTCCTTTGTTTGAACCAATCCTTTGTCTGTCCGGAAGCAGGAGCGGTTCTGCTCTTCCCTCACGAACAGGCACAGGGCCTAGTCTACCACAACCTCAACCATACTTCAAGCATCTTTCGCGCTTTTGTTTTCAACCTGTGACTTTTACTTCCGGATCTTCTCCCATACGCTCTGGCCATCCAGGGTCGAAGCGTCTACACCGAGGTACTCGCAGACGGTGTGGGCGATGGTGCCGAAGCAGAGCTTCGTGCCCAGGTCCACGCCGGGCTTGACGCCCCTGCCGCAGATGAGGTACGGCACATACTCGCGGGTGTGGTCGGTGGTTTTGGTATAGGACGGGTCGCAGCCGTGGTCTGCCGTGATCATCAGCAGGTCGCCCTCCCGCATACCGGGGATGAAGTCGGCCAGGAACGCATCGAACTCGGTGGCAGCAGCGGCATAGCCTGCCACGTCGCGGCGGTGGCCGTAGAGCATATCAAAATCGACGAGGTTCACAAAGGCCAGGCCCTCAAAATCGCGGGTCTGCAAGGCTTTGGTGAAGGCGATGCCGTTGGTGTTGCCGGTGGTCTTGATCTTCTCGGTCACGCCCTCGCCGTCAAAGATATCGAAGATCTTTCCCACGGCGATGACGTCCTTGCCTGCGTCCTTCAGCAGGTCGAGCATGGTGGCGCGGGGCGGCTTCAGGCTCAGGTCGTGGCGGTTGGTGGTGCGGTAGAAGGTCTCCGCCGTGCTGCCCAGGAAGGGGCGGGCGATGACGCGGCCCACGCCGTACTCACCCTTCAGCATCGCGCGGGCGATCTCGCAGTAGCGGTACAGTTCGTGCACCGGCACCAGCTCCTCGTGCGCGGCCACCTGAAAGACGCTGTCGGCGCTGGTGTAGACGATGAGGGCATCCTCCTTCATGGCCTGCTCGCCGTAGTCCTTCAGCACCTGCGTGCCGGAGTAAGGCTTGTTGCAGAGCACCTTGTGGCCGGTCTTTTCCTCGAACGCATGGATGAGTTCCTCCGGGAAGCCGTTCGGGAAGGTGGGCAGCGGTTTCGGGCTGACCACACCGGCGATCTCCCAATGACCGATGGTGGTATCCTTGCCCATGCTCTGCTCCTGCAGGCGGGCAAAGGCCCCCGCCGGGGCAGTGGTCTTCTCCCCTGCCGTCACACCGTCGATGTTGAACAGGCCGAGCTTCTGCAGATTGGGGCAGTGAAAGTTCGGGTGCTTTGCAATGGCACCGAGGGTATTGGTGCCCGCGTCGCCAAAGGCGGCTGCATCCGGCTCTGCGCCGATGCCAAAGCTGTCCAGAACGATCAGAAACACACGTTTTTCCATAGTTTTGTTCTCCATTTCGTTTCCAGAGCGTCCCACCCGAAAGTGAGACTTTTTCTGATTCCATTATAAGCAGTTCCGCTCCCGGATGCAAGGGCTTTCCGGATGCAGGCATTCCTTACGAAATTTTAACCAATTCTTTGCCAACTCCCTCTTGCCCTATTGTATCCAAGCGTTTATAATATAGTATGGTATGGTTTTGAGAATGACCATATTGGCGTCTTTCGCCGCGGCAGGCCCCGAATGCCGGAGCCTGCCAAATGCAGCCGATCGGGCTGCTGCGTTAAGATAGAGAGTAGAATAGAGAAAGATCGAGGTAATCAACATGAGAAAAACGAAGATCATCTGCACCCTGGGCCCCTCCACCGACAAAGGGGATGTCCTGCGCGAGCTGATCGCCAACGGCATGAACGTGGCCCGTTTTAACTTTTCCCACGGCTCCTATGAGGAGCACGGCGGCCGCCTGGCCAATCTGAAGGCACTGCGCGAGGAGCTGGGCAAGCCCGTTGCCGCCCTGCTGGACACCAAGGGCCCGGAGATCCGCCTGAAGGAGTTCAAGAACGGCGTCGAGATGCTGGAAGCCGGCCAGACCTTCACCCTGACCACCCGCGAGGTGGAGGGCACCAAGGAGATCTGCTCCGTCACCTACAAGGACCTGCCCCACGATGTGCACGAGGGCGGCACCATCATGCTGGATGACGGCCTCATCATGCTGCGCATTGAGAAGGTCACCGACACCGACATCACCTGCACCGTGCTGAACAGCGGCAAGATCAAGACCAAGAAGGGTGTCAACGTGCCCGGCGTCCATCTGTCCATGCCGTACCTGAGCCAGAAGGACCGCGAGGACATCATCTTCGGCATCCAGAACGGCTTCGACTTCATCGCAGCCTCCTTCGTGCGCACCGCACAGGACGTCTACGACATCCGCAACCTGCTGAACGAGTACGACTCCAACATCCGCATCATCGCCAAGATCGAGAACCGTGAGGGCGTCAACAACATCGACAGCATCCTGTCCGCTGCCGACGCCGTCATGGTCGCCCGCGGCGACCTGGGCGTTGAGATCGACTTCACCGAGCTGCCCGGCATCCAGAAGAACGTCATCGACCGCTCCTTCTCCTTCGGCAAGCCCATCGTCACCGCCACCCAGATGCTGGACAGCATGATGGTCAACCCCCGCCCCACCCGCGCCGAGATCTCCGACGTGGCAAACGCCATCTACGACGGTACTTCTGCCATTATGCTGTCTGGTGAGACCGCTGCCGGTGCCTACCCCGTGGAGGCGCTCAAGACCATGTCTGCCATTGCCGAGCGCACTGAGCAGGAGGGCTTCCATCTGCGCGGCCGCACGATGGATTTCAACCCCGGCAAGATCAGCGTCTCTGACGCTACCGCCCATGCCGCCTGCCTGACCGCACGGGACGTCAACGCTGCCGCCATCGTCACCGTGTCCGAGTCCGGCAACACCGCCCGCCTGCTGAGCAAGTACCGCCCCACCCAGCCCATCATCGCCTGCGTCATGAACGAGCAGGTCCAGCGTCAGCTCTCCCTGAGCTGGGGCATCACCTCCCTGCTGATGGGCCCCGCCAAGAGCACCGACGAGCTGATCGAGATGTCCACCGCGCTGGCCCAGAAGAACGGCTACCTGCACAACGGTGAGCTGGCCGTCGTCACCGCCGGTGTCCCCGTGGGCGTTTCCGGCACCACCAACATGATCAAGATCCACATGGTCGGCAACTGCCTGTCCACCGGTGTGGGCGTCGGCCGCGAGAACGCCGACCTGACCAGCGCTTCCGGCAAGGCCTGCGTCTGCCGCACGCTGGACGAGGTCCGCGCCAAGTTCAAGCCTGGCATGGTGCTGGTCGTGCCCTCCACCACCAACGAGATGCTGGAGTATGTCCGCGATGCTGCCGCTCTGGTGGTCGAGGAGGCTGGCCTGAACAGCCACGCCGCCATTGCCGGCAAGGCCCTGCTCAAGCCCACCATCGTGGGTGCCCTGGGTGCCTGCAGCCACATCCGCGACGGTCTGGACATCGCTGTGGACTGCGCCCACGGCAGCGTCCAGCGCCTGCAGGCCTGAGAGGTGCACGAGATGGAACGGATCGCAAGTTTCTGCGTGGACCACACCAAACTGGACCGCGGCATGTACCTGAGCCGTCAGGACGGCGATGTGCTCACCTGGGACATCCGGATGAAGAAGCCGAACCACGGCGACTATCTCTCCACCGGGGCCGCCCACACACTGGAGCACCTGTTCGCCACCTATGCGCGGAACAGCGCTTTCCGGGACGGCGTCATCTACGTCGGCCCCATGGGCTGCCGCACCGGCTTCTATCTGCTCACGCGCGGCCTTACCCCTGCCGAAGCGCTGAAGCTGACGGTGGAGTCCTTCCGCTTCATGGCGGCCTTTGAGGGCGCTGTCCCCGGTGCCAGCGAAGTGGAATGCGGCAACTACCGCGACATGGACCTGCCCGCCGCCAGAGCCGAGGCAGCCGCCATGCTCCCTGTTCTGGAAGCGCTGACCGCTGACCAGCTGCACTACTAACTCCCATCAAACCAACGACCGGGAAGTCTCTCACCCAAGAGGCTTCCCGGTTTTTTGATAAAAAGATGGATTTTTATGTGCAAATCCTTTATAATGATTTTAGTCTAATTCCCTCTTTTCACGGAGATCCCGATCCTGCGAGGGGCTGACAAGATCACATTGCGGAGGTTCAGGATATGGCAGAATACATTTTGCTGATCGACAGTAACTATGAGGAGGCCGAGGGCTTTGTGCGCGGGCTGGAAGAAGCGACCGCTTCCCCCTGGGAAGTCGAGCTTTATCCCAACAACACAACCTACGGTCTGCGCCGCTACCTCAAGTTTTTCACGGTGGCGCTCCATGTGGTCACCCACCCGGCCCGGTATTCCGGCAAGACCCTGCTCTGCTGGCAGCAATTCTACGGCATCGCCATCGCGTTTTTCTGCCGGTTGTTCCACCTCAAAAAGCGGTTCCGGCTCGTCATCATGACCTTTATCTACAAGCCGCGGTCCGGCTTTGCCGGGAGGCTGTTCGAGCGCTTTGTGCGGTACGCCGTCACTTCCGACGCAGTGGACCGCATCCTGCTGACCACCCGCGCCGAGGCCCCGCGCTACGCCGAGACCTTCGGTCTGCCCCTTTCCCGATTCGGTTTTGCCCACTGCGGCTCGATCCCGCACGACCCCGCCGCCTACGACGACCCGGCACTGAAAGCGCAGGGCTACTATTTTGCCACCGGCCGCAGCAACCGCGACTATGACTTCCTCATCCGGGCGTTCCGGGGCCGCCCGGAAACGCTCTGCATCGCCTGCGATGTCCTCGCCCCCTGCCCGGAACCCAACATCCAGGTCGAACAGAACCTGTTCGGCGAGGCCATGCTGCGCCGGATGCGGAACGCCAGAGCCGTTCTCTTCGCCTTTGAAAACGACCAGGTCGCCTCCGGGCAGCTGACCTTCCTCACGGCCATGGATCTCGGTGTACCCGTCATCGTGACCCAGACACAGGGCCTGACAGACGACTATCTCACCGATGGCGTCACCGGCCTTGTGGTGCCCAAGGAGGAAGCAGCTCTGCACGAGGCGATGGACCGGCTGGCCGCAGACCCTGCCTTTGCCGCCCTGCTCAGCGCCAACGCAGAGCAGGCGTTCCGCACCCGGTTCACCTATTACCATGCCGGCAAAGAAGTCGGCGCACAAGTTTCCGAAAGTGAGGTGGTCTGAATGCCCTGCATCAGCGTGGTCGTCCCGACCTACAATGTTCTGCCCTATCTGGACCGCAGCATGACGTCCCTGCTGGGGCAGACCCACCGGGACCTTGATATCCTTCTCATCGACGATGGTGCCACCGACGGCTGCGCCGCCCGCTGCGATGCCTATGCCCGGCAGGACCCGCGCGTCCGGGTCGTCCACCAGCCCAATGGCGGCCTCAGTGCAGCCCGCAACACCGGGCTGGACCATGCAGTCGGCGATTTTGTCGCCTTCCTTGACCCGGATGACTACGCCGACCCCCACATGCTGGAACGGCTTCTGACCACGCTCACCCAGGCGCAGGCCGACACCTGTTTCTGCCGCTATTACGATGTCTCCGCCGACGGCAGCGTCCGCCTTGCCCCGGAGGACTATGCGCGTTCCCTCTACACCGGTGCTGAGATCGACCAGCTTCTTCTCGGCATGGTCGGCTCCCGGCCGCACCATCCCCACGATGTGGAGATCGGAATGTCGGTCTGGAAGGGGCTCTACTCCCTGCCCATCCTCCGGGCGCACCACATCCGGTTCCTCTCCGAGCGGGAGTACCTGTCCGAAGATCTGCTGTTCCATCTGGACTATCTTGCCCACGCCGGGGCAGTCGCCATCGTACCGGAGCCTCTCTATTATTACTGCCAGAACCCTGCCTCCCTCACCGGTGTATACCGGGCCGACCGCTTTGCGCGGGAAAAGCGGTTCTACGAGAAGGTCTCGGCAGAGCTTGCCCTGCGCTTCCCGCCCGAAGTCTACCGTCCGCGGCTCGACAAGGCCTTTTTAGGCCGGGTCCGCCGCTGCATCGCGCAGGAGGCCGCACACAACAAAAACAGCCTGCGGAACATCGCGGCCATCTGCCGGGATCCTCTTGTGCAGGCTGTTCTCCGGGAGCTGGATGAGAGCCAGCTCCCCCGGCTCAAGCGGGTGCTCCACTGGGCTATCCAGCACCATTGTGCGCTCTTTTTGTATGGGGCATTCCGGCTCAGATAAGCCCCAGCGCCGCAAATTCCCGCGCGATGCCGTCGTCGGTGACGGCGGGGCAGAGATGTAGCGCAACGACCGGGAAGTCTCTTTCCAACGAGGCTCTCCGGTCGTTTTTCTTTTTGATCTTCTAATTTTTTCTCCGGAACTGTTCGGTGAGTACCCTTGCGCCTTGGATCAACGCTTCTCGTTCGGTGTCCCAATGCTTCAGGACCTGTTCCGAAGCGTCAAAAGAGACGCTTCGTAGTAATTTTCCGTGTGGCCGCACCGAACATTTTCCCACGCCCACATGCTGTCCGGTTCAAATTCGTATGTACAGATTGCCTCGATCTGCGCACGGTGCTTCCGATACGCCTCCACATGCGTCTGCTTTTCTTCCGCATCTTTCTTATTGTACGGATCATAAAACCGAAGTGAAAGATAGGTTCCGTCCTGATCACTATCCAACCGCCAGAAAATACGATATCCGTCTTAACGGGTACAGATTCGATGCCGGTTCATTCAGCCAATTCAAACACCAGCAGATCACTGCATCCTGCGACAATTCACTGGTTGCATAATCAAAAAGATTATTCATTGGTTTGTCCTCAGATCAGCCCCAGCGCTGCAAATTCCCGCGCAATGCCGTCGTCGGTGACGGCGGGGCAGATGCGGTCACAGCGTTTTTTCAGGTTGTCTGAGCCGTTGGCCATGCAGACGCTGATGCCGACAACGTCCGTCATCTGCAAGTCGTTGTCGCTGTCGCCAAAGCCGATGGTATCGGCCAGCGAGCAGCCCAGGTGATCGCAAATGGCCCGGATGCCGCTGCCCTTGTTGAATTTGCGGTTGATGAGCTCTCCGTTCACGATGCCGCCGCCCTCGTCGCCAAGGCGGGATTCGCAGAAGACGAACTGGTCTTCGTACTGCCGCTTTACCTCCGTCAGGCAGGCTTCGTTGGGCGCAATGAAAACGATCTTGTAGACCGGCTCACCGTGGTATTCCTCGATGGGGCGGATGGTCATCCCGAACTCCATCATCTTCCGCCAGCGCTCGGCCTCGCTGTTGGTCTGACCCGGCTTTTTGGGGAAGAGGTTGGCGAACCGCTCGATCATTTTGATGCCGCCATACGTATCGTCCCGCACTTCCAGTGTGCACTCGGCCCCGCATGCTTGCAGCGCCGCCCGCAGGCCGCGCACCTGCTCCGGCTCCATGGGGAGGTCCACCAGGACCTTTCCCTCACAGCCCACATAGCCGCCTGCCGAGCAGACGAAGCCGTCGAACCCGTAGTGGAAGAGCGGTTCGGTCATCCGGAGGTTCCGCCCGGTGCAGAGAAAGAGCTTGTGCCCGTTGGCGCGGGCACGGCGGAGAGCCTCCACCGCACTGTCCGGCACGGTCATCTCACCCGGCGGCAGCAGGGTGCCGTCGATATCCAGAAAGATCAGTTTTTGTTTCATTTTCCCATCCCCATCCAGCGGAAGAGCAGGCCCAGCACCAGCATGGCCAGCAGCAGGCCCAGCACCGCGTAATTCGTGCGGGGCGTCCGGCTGCGTCTGCCGCCCCCCTGTTTGCGATTCGTCGTGTTTTTGCGGGCCGTGCCGTTCCGGCTGCCCGCAGCGCGGCCCGCGCTGCCGGAACGCGGCCTGCGGCTGGCCGCAGCGCCCGAACCCGACCCATTCCGCTGGCTGGCGTTCCGGGTTTTTCCAGTGCTGCGCGTCTCCTGTCCCTCCGGCTGCGATGCCCTGGCGACAGGCTTTCTTGCCCCGCAGCGGTCCAGAAATGCCTCCGCCTGCCGGTAATACTGCTCCAGCTCACCGGTGCGCAGGGCGGTGCCCGCATAGCCCTCTTCCAGCGCCTCCACGGCTTCGTTGAAGAGGATGGCCGCCTGGGTCCCGGCGGTGCGGTCCGATGCGTGTGCGGCCTCGTTGCGGGCCGTGCGCACCGCGTTGCAGGCGCGGCGGGCAGCACCGGGGTGTTCGGTATTGCCCAGCAGGTCCAGCGGATGGGCGGCGTCCTTTTCGGGGTCCAGCAGCACCCGCATACACAGGGTGGTGTCCAGCTGGCTCCAGCTCGTCCTGCCCGAAAGGTCGGGCATCCGCTCGTAATACTCCGGGCTCTCCTGCTGGCGCTGGGCGATGTGTTCCAGCAGGGCGTTCAGGCTGTGGGCACCGGGCTTTCGCTCCCAGTGCCAGCGCAGCAGCTTGCGGCTGATCTCGTCGCAGGCTGTTTTGATCTCAAATGCCACTTGCAGTGTTTCGTCTGGCATAGTATCCTCCCTTGAGAAAACCAAAAACGGAGGAAGCGTTGGGCCTCCTCCGTTCGTTTTTTACATCATGAACTGATAGTACACAAAGCCCCACAGCGCGATGCCGGCGCAGAGGATGGCCGTGAGCGGCGGCACCCAGCGGATGAGCGTTTCGGCCACGCCGTCGTGGGCTTCGGTCTGCTCTTCCTCTTCGGCGTCCTCCGGCTCGGCCGGGCGAACGGTCTCCCGCCCTCTGGCCGGGATGACGCGGGTCCCCTCATCGTCCGCATGGGCCGGGTTGGTTTTGCCGGGAAATGCCGCACGGGTGGAAGCATCCAGCACACGGGTGCTCTCTGCATCCGGCGCGGTCTCCAGCGGCGGCGCAAAGGAAGCGGGCCTGTCCACTTCCTCAGCCGAAGGCCGCAGGGTCGTGCGCGGCGGCATCACGCGGGTGGCCTCCGCATCCGGTTCTGTCCGGGGCGGCACACTGCCCACGATGCGGGTCGGCTCTTCCGGCGGGACCGGGGCAGCGCCCACAACGCGGGTGCGCTCGTCCGGCTCCGTCTGCACAGGCCGCACCGGCTCGGCGGCGGGCACAGGCTCCTTCTTTTCCGGCTGCAACAGGGTGTTCAATGCGTTTTGCAGCAGGATGCGGTCGCAGCCGCACTCCGTGCAGTAAACAGTGTCCTCTTCTTTCGGGTGGAAGGAACCGCAGGCGCAGTACCAGCCGTTCTCGAAGACCTGGGGCATATACTTGAGGCCCTGACGGTTCATCCGGGCTTCCAGCGCCTTTTGCAGCTCCGGGCTCAGGCGGCGCGGGGCGGGCAGGCGGACGCGCTTGATGGCGTCCAGATGCACGACCTTTTTGCCGCTGTAAACATTTCGGAGAGACACATCCACGCTGGTGATGGCCTTCTGGGTCACGAACACCGCATCGTCCATGCCGAAGCTCTCGCCGGGCTTGACCTCGATGTCGCGGTACTCGAACTGGTCCTCACAGAGGATGACGCCATCCACGCCCTTGCACTTGAAATGGATCTCCAGTGCGGTCAGGGTCACGCGGGAAATGTTCTTAAAGGTCAGGCAGACCGCATGGTCGCCGCTGGCCTCGCCCTTGAGCAGCTCCACGCAGACGAACTGCACCGGGCTGCCGGGAGTGTAGTAATTCGCTCTTGTCCGTGCGACCGGATCAAAATTTTCCTCCACAACACTCGCTCCCTTCGTGGTTTATTCTTCGCTCGTCGGAGCATCCTGCTCCGGGATGAATGCTTCGCCGAGCTGGGCATTCTCAGCCTGCTCGGCAGGTTCTGCCGGTTCGGCCGGCTCAGCAGGCTCCACCGGGGCCGTCTCCACGGGAGCCGCTGCCTCCGCCTTGGGTTCGTCCCCGTCACGCGGGGACAGCTTGCCGCCCGCCATCACGGTATTGAACTCCTGCTCGTTGAGCTTTTCACGCTCCATCAGAGCCTGTGCCAGTGCATGCAGCTGGTCGATGTGCTCGGTCAGGGTGCGGCGGCAGGTCTCGTAGGCCTCGTCGATGATATCGCGCATCTCGCTGTCGATCTCGGCGGCGGTCGTCTCGCTGTAGCCCTTGCCCTGGCCAAAGTCGCGGCCCAGGAAGGTCTCCTCCTGCGAGGTGCCGTAGACCACCGGGCCAAGCCGCTCGGAGAAGCCGTACTTGGTGATCATCTGGCGGGCGATATTGGTGGCCTGCTGCAGGTCGTTGGAGGCACCGGTGGAGATGTCCTCCAAAATCAGCTGCTCGGCCACGCGGCCGCCCAGGCTGGACACGATGTCCTCGAACATCTCGCCCTTGGTCACGTAGCTGCGGTCCTTTTCGGGCAGATACATGGTGTAGCCGCCTGCCTGACCGCGCGGGATGATGGTGATCTCATGCACACGGGGGTGGTGCTTGCAGTAGAAACCCGCCACCGCGTGGCCTGCCTCGTGGTAGGCCGTGAGCTTTTTCTCTTCGGGGGTCACGACGCGGCTCTTCTTTTCAGGGCCTGCCATGACCTTCATGGATGCCTCCTCGATATCCTCCATCGTGATGGCCTTGCGGCTGCGGCGGGCTGCCAGCAGCGCGGCCTCGTTGACGAGGTTTTCGAGGTCTGCACCGGCAAAACCGGCGGTGCGCTGGGCAATGACCTTCAGCGACACATCCGGGGCCAGAGGCTTGTTCTTGGTGTGGACCTTCAGGATCTCTTCACGGCCCTTGACGTCCGGCAGGCCGACATAGACCTGACGGTCGAAGCGGCCGGGACGGAGCAGCGCCTTATCGAGGATGTCGGCACGGTTGGTGGCCGCCATGACGATGACGCCGTCGTTGGCCTCAAAACCGTCCATCTCGACCAGCAGCTGGTTCAGGGTCTGCTCACGTTCATCGTGGCCGCCGCCCAGGCCGGCGCCGCGCTGGCGGCCGACCGCGTCGATCTCGTCGATGAAGATGATGCAGGGCATGGTCTTCTTGGCCTTGTCGA
>OGHM01000600.1_pt1 | contig 18614 bp, 13 predicted proteins | sample 1571531 | NCBI WGS metagenome assembly OGHM01 (sample SAMEA2582031, study PRJEB24529) | metagenome | biome: Human gut stool | place: China | collected 2011 | reverse complement strand
AAAGCGATGGTAAACGATATCTCAAGCGTTACGATGCCCTACGCTTGTTCGTGGGTTACAACAAAGACCGTGAGAGTGCGCTGGTACAAGTGGTTGATACAACGTATGACAAAGAACATAGCGTGGTAGAGTATCATTTGGGTTCAATACTTGAACATGTTAAGCCATAAAACGCATTAGTCAGCCATGGCGTAATCGGCACCGTGGTCGTTCCTCACCTTTGTCGTGGCAGGCTTCACACAGCAACTTTATTGCCACGCTGTTATAATAAATGGCAGACAGCTGGAAGATTATGGACTATCCTCCAGCTATCTGCCAGCCATCCACCGTTGGCAAGGTCTACCTTGCGCTGGCGCACGTCCTTGCCGCGCCCTCCTCCTATTAGGGTACAAAATTACGCAAACTTATGCGATTTTCATAAGAAATGAAACGTTTTAAGAACATTTTTCGTAATTTTGCCCTCACATCCCCATCACTTTATTGTCAACGACACGGTGCTGACGCAGTCCCGACGCAGATGACGACCAAGGAGTAGCGTAAAACCTCGCTCGTAAAGAGGACCCCGACGCACGCCAGTCGCACCGCGCATCGAGCCACGCCCGCATCGAAACACAAGCGTCTCCCTGGTATGGAGACATTAACCACAGAACAAAAAGAAATGAAAGTATTGAAGTTTGGCGGAACCTCAGTGGGTTCCGTAGAGAGTATTCTCAGCCTTAAGGCTATCGTAGAGAAAGAGGCGCAGAAGCAGCCTATCATCGTCGTAGTGAGCGCCCTGGGCGGCATCACCGACAAGCTCATCGCCACATCCGTGCTCGCACAGAAGGGCGACGAGACGTGGAAGGACGAGTTTCAGGCTATGGTGGAACGCCACCACAAGATGATAGACACTATCATCACCGACCCGCGCAAACGCGAACAGCTCTTCAACATCGTCGACTCGCTCTTCGAGCAGTTGCGTTCCATCTACTTCGGCGTGTACCTCATACACGACCTCTCGAAGAAGACGCAGGACGCCATCGTGAGCTACGGCGAGCGTCTCAGCTCGAACATCGTGGCTACACTGGTGCAGGGCGCAAAGTGGTACGACTCGCGCGAGTTCATCAAGACCGTGCGCAAGAATCATAAGAACACTCTCGACTCCGAACTGACCAACCGCCTCGTGCGTCGCACCTTCAGCGACCTGCAGCGCATTTCGCTTGTTCCGGGTTTTATAAGCAAAGACCGCGACACCGACGAGATTACGAACCTCGGTCGTGGCGGATCAGACTATACCGCTGCCATCATCGCCGCAGCTCTCGACGCCGAAATTCTTGAGATTTGGACCGACGTGGACGGCTTCATGACCGCCGACCCGCGCGTCATAAAGACCGCCTACACCATCAAGGAGCTGAGCTACATCGAGGCGATGGAGCTTTGCAACTTCGGTGCGAAGGTGGTATATCCGCCTACTATCTACCCCGTCTGCGTGAAGAACATACCTATCCGCGTGAAGAACACGTTCAACCCCGACGGCGAGGGCAGCATCATCAAGCAGAAGGTGGCTAACAACGACAAGCCCATCAAGGGTATATCGAGCATCAACGGCACAACGCTCATCACCGTAGCGGGTCTGTCGATGGTGGGTGTGATCGGTGTGAACCGCCGCATCTTCACCGCCCTGGCAGACAACGGCATCAGCGTGTTCATGGTGTCGCAGGCTTCGTCAGAGAACTCTACGTCTATCGGCGTGCGCGACCAGGACGCTGCGGAGGCTGTAGAGGTGCTCAACGGCGAGTTTGCGAAGGAGATAGAGACTGGCGCCATGTATCCCATGCACGCCGAGAACGGACTGGCTACCATCGCCGTCGTAGGCGAGAACATGAAGAACACGCCTGGCATCGCCGGCAAGCTCTTCGGCACACTCGGCAGAGCCGGCATCAGCATGATAGCGTGTGCGCAGGGTGCGCCGCAGACCAACATCTCGTTCGTCGTTAAGAGCGAACATCTGCGCAAGGCGCTCAACGCCATTCACGACTCGTTCTTCCTGTCTGAATACAAGGTGCTCAACCTCTTTGTCTGCGGCGTGGGCACAGTGGGCGGACAGTTGCTCGAACAGATTCACAATCAGTATGAGGAGCTGAAGCGCACAAAGCGTCTGAAGCTGAACGTGGTGGGCATAGCCACATCGAAGAAGGCACTCTTCAACAGCGACGGCATCGACCTCGCCAACTATCGCCAGCTGCTCGCCGACGCCAACGAGAGCAACGAGAGCAAGCTGCGCGACGCCATTATAGAAATGAACTGCTTCAACAGCGTGTTCGTTGACTGCACGGCGAGCAAGGAGGTGGCAGAGATTTACCAGCCGCTGCTGGAGCACAACATATCGGTGATTGCGGCGAACAAGATAGCCGCATCGTCGTCGTACGAGAAGTACGCACGCCTGAAGGAGACGGCGCTGGCACGCGGCGTGTTCTTCCGCTACGAGACCAACGTGGGCGCCGGTCTGCCTATCATCGGCACCATCAACGACCTGCGCAACTCGGGCGACGTGATTCTGAAGATAGAGGCGGTGCTCTCGGGCACGCTCAACTTCATCTTCAACGAAATCTCGGCTGACGTGACGCTCTCTGAGGCTGTACGCCGCGCTAAGGAGCAGGGCTACAGCGAACCCGACCCACGCATCGACCTCTCGGGCAAGGACGTGATACGCAAGCTCGTCATCCTGGCGCGCGAAGCCGGCTACAAGGTAGAGAAGACCGACGTGGAGGCACACCTCTTCATACCCGACGAGTTCTTCGAGGGCAGCATCGACGAGTTCTGGAAGAACCTGCCGAAGCTTGACGCCGACTTCGAGGCCCGACGCAAACAGCTCGACACCGAAGGCAAGCGCTGGCGCTTCGTGGCTACGTTCGACCACGGCAATCTGTCGGTGGCGCTGAAGGAGGTGGACCGCACTCACCCGTTCTACAATCTGCAGGGCAGCAACAACATCGTGGCGCTCACAACCGAACGCTACCGCGAATACCCGATGCTCATCCAGGGCTACGGAGCGGGCGCAAGCGTGACGGCGGCTGGCGTATTCGCCAACATCATGTCGATTGCAAACATATAAAATGGGCGAAACACTTGTCAGAATAAAATGAAAGTATTAACTTTGCATTAGAAAACAAAAACAGACACTCAACCCATAGGGGCGCGCCACGTTCGATCGGGATACTCATCAATAAAAAAATCGAAACCGAGAAGACTTCTTTTGCCAATGGCGGGCCATATAAAACCTCAGTGGACTAAGCTGCAAAGCCGGTGGATTACAAAGGCGGAGAGCTCTCAAATCTTGTATACTCGGAGTTTCATCACATCACTGGGCGTCCCTTTTTAAACTATACGAGGAGATTACGCAGAAATGACGTAATCTCCTTTTTTAGTTCTTTTCGCAGAAGATACTCTTAATTTAGTATAATAAATTTTGGAGTGAACGAAATATTTCGTTACTTTGTCGAAAATACGAATACCCCGCAATTAGCAACAAACATTATTTAATAAATAACAAACAAGAATTTATAGAACCATGTTTTCTGGAATAGTAGAAGAAATGGCTACACTCGTAGCACTGAAAAACGATAAAGAGAATGTTGACCTCACACTCACCTGCTCGTTCACCAGCGAGCTGAAGATAGACCAAAGCGTGGCACACAACGGCGTGTGTCTCACGGTGGTGGCTATCGACGGCGACCGCTATACCGTTACGGCAATGAAGGAGACGCTCGACCGCTCTAACCTCGGCGAACTGAAGGTGGGCGACCGCGTGAACGTGGAGCGCTCGATGCTGATGAACGGCAGACTGGACGGTCATATCGTGCAGGGACACGTAGACGGCACGGCTGTGTGCAAGGAGATGCGCGACGCCGACGGATCGACATACTACACCTTCGAGTACAAGTTCGACCGCGAGATGGCGGAGCGCGGCTACTTCACGGTAGACAAAGGCTCGGTAACGGTGAACGGCGTTTCGCTCACCGTGTGCAACCCTACAGAAAACTCGTTCACCGTGGCTATCATCCCGTACACTCACGACAACACAAACTTCTGCGACATCAAGGTGGGCAGCCGTGTGAACATCGAGTTCGACATACTCGGCAAGTATATAGCGCGTCTGCAGCAGCTGAATTAAGGCTTTTTAAGAACCATCAGACTAAACCTTTCGCCCCAAAGGTACATCAAACGGATATAGAGAGATTATAAAAGAATAATGAATTATTAAAAGACTATTTAAATTATGAAGAAGATTGGGATGACTTGTCTGGCAGGACTTTTCCTGCTGTCGCTGTCAACCGAATGTGCGGCTAAGCAGTGGTCGTTGAGAGACTGTATCGACTACGCCTTGGCTAACAACATCCAGTTGCAGAAAGCAAAGATAAAGGAGTATTCCGCCCTCGAAGACGTGAAGCAGAGCCAAGCGGCGCTGCTGCCGTCGCTCAACCTGTCTACATCGCAGAACGTAAGCTACACGCCGTGGCCGCAGCAAGGCAGAGCTACGGTGGCGGACGGCTACGTGCAGTCGAGCGTGGATAAGGTTTACTACAACGGATCGTACTCGCTCTCGGGCAACTGGACGGTGTGGAACGGCAACAAGAACCGCAACAGCGTGAAGCTGAACAAGGTGGCTGCCGAGCAGGCACGACTCGACTCGGCTACCACAGCCAACAGCGTGCTCGAGCAGATTGCGCAGCTATACGTGCAGATACTCTACTCGAACGAGGCTATCGCCGTGACCAAGGAGAGTCTGAAAACAAGCCAGACCAACGAGCAGCGCGGCAAGACAATGGTAGAGGTGGGCAAGATGAGCAAGGCAGACCTGGCGCAGCTCACGGCGCAGCGTGCGCAGGACGAGTATGCCATCGTTGAAGCCGAGAGCAACCTGCGCAACTACAAGCGCCAGCTGAAGGAACTGCTGCAGATTACAAGCGACGATGAGTTTGACGTCGCCGTACCTTCTACCACCGATGACATGGCACTTGAGACTGTGCCGGCGCTGAACGACGTGTATGCGGCTTCGCTCGAACAGCGACCGGAGATAAAGAATGCAAAGCTCGGCATCGAGAGTAGCGACCTCAGCATAAAGGTGGCTAAGGCGGGCAGAATGCCGACCGTAAGTCTCAATGCCGGCGTTACGACCTCTACTTCGTCAATGAGCAACAACGCATGGGGCACGCAGATGAAAAACAACTTCAGCTTAGGCGGCGGAGTAACGGTGAGCATACCGCTCTTCGACAACCGACAGACTAAGACAGCCGTGAACAAGGCGAAGCTGCAGAAACAGAGCTACCTGCTCGACTTGCAGGACAAGCAGACTACGCTATACTCTACCATAGAGAACTACTGGCTGCAGGCTGTGACGAACCAGAACAAGTTCAAGGCGGCGCGCGTTTCTACAGAGAGTGCGCAGGCAAGCTACGAGCTTCTCTCTGAGCAGTTCAAGCAGGGGCTGAAGAACACCGTAGAACTGATGACGGGCAAGACAAACCTGCTGCAGGCGCAGCAGAACGAACTGCAGAGCAAGTATCTCGCGATACTCAACCTCAACATGCTGGAATTCTATCAGACGGGAAACATTAAGTAAAAGTAAAATAATTAGAGAGTAAATATGAATAAGAAAAAGACATTGGTGATAGTGGCGGTTGCCGCTATCGCCGCACTCGCCGTATGGCTATTGTCTGGCGGCAAGAAGGAAGAAAAGATTACGTTTGACACGGCTGCCGTTGCGCCGGCAAACATTATGAACAGCATCACCGCTACCGGTACAATCGAACCGGTAACGTCGGTTACGGTGGGTACGCAGGTGAGCGGCATCGTAAGCAAGCTCTTCGTCGACTACAATTCGGTAGTGAAGAAGGGACAGGTGATTGCGGAGCTCGACAAGACAAACCTTATGAGTCAGCTCAACACGGCAAAGACGCAGTTGGCTACGGCACAGAGCCAGCTCAACTACCAGACTGCCAACTACAAACGCTACAAGACACTTTTTGAGAAGGGACTCGTGGCTGCCGACGACTTCGACAACGCGAAGCTCTCGTACACGCAGGCAAAGGAGCAGGTGGCTTCGGCTAAAGAGGAGGTGCAGCGCGCACAGACCAATCTCGGCTACGCCACTATCACCTCGCCTATCAACGGCGTGGTGCTCTCGAAGTCGGTTGAGGAGGGGCAGACCGTTGCGGCAAGCTTCTCTACGCCGGAGCTGTTCACCATCGCGCAGGACCTCACCAACATGCAGGTAGTGGCAGATGTTGACGAGGCTGACATAGGCGACGTGAAGGAGGGCGAGCGCGTGACGTTCACCGTAGACGCTTACCCCGACGACACTTTCAAGGGCGAGGTGAAGCAGGTGCGCCAGGAGGCTACCACGACGAACAATGTCGTGACGTACGAGGTGGTTATCTCTGCGCCGAACGCCGACCTGAAGCTGAAGCCGGGCCTCACCGCCAACGTCACAATCTACTCAGTCGAGCGCAAGGGTGTGCTCTCCGTGCCGTCGAAGGCGCTGCGCTTCACTCCGCAGAAGGAGACCGTGGGCAAGATGAAGATTGTGGACGTAGCGAACGCCAAGAACAAGGTGTGGACCATCGAGGGCAACTCTGTCGTGGCGCACAAGGTGAACATCGGCATGACCGACGGCACGAACACGCAGATTGTGGGCGGTATAGCCGAGGGCACAAAGGTCGTTACCGGACTCAACGTGATGGGCGGCGAAGAGGAGAAGCCGATGGAGGCTCAAGGCGAGAGCAGTCCGTTCGCTCCAGGCCCTCCGGGAAAGAACAAGAAGAAGTAAACAGCGTTTAAAGGTTAGGGCACGAGCCATCTGCGGCGTTCGCCGCACACCCTAACTCTACACAATAAACATTACGAACTATGAACGAAAAGAAAGTAGTAATAGAACTCGACAACGTGAAGCGCGACTTCCTCGTGGGCGACGAGACGGTGCATGCGCTGCGCGGTGTGTCGTTCAAGATATACGAGGGCGAGTTTGTCACTATCATGGGCAAATCGGGTTCGGGCAAGTCGACGCTGCTCAATCAGCTCGGATGCCTCGACACGCCTTCATCGGGCGAATACTATCTCGACGGAGTGTCGGTACGCAAGATGTCGAAGTCGCAGCGTGCCGTGCTTCGCAACCGCAAGATCGGCTTCATCTTCCAGAACTACAATCTGCTGCCGAAGACGACGAGCGTGGAGAACGTGGAGCTGCCGCTGATGTACAATGCCGCAATCGGAGCCAAGGAACGCGAGGAGCGCGCCGTGAAAGCGCTACAGGCTGTGGGCTTGGGCGAGCGCCTCTACCACAAGTCGAACCAGATGTCGGGCGGACAGATGCAGCGTGTGGCGATAGCACGCGCACTGGTGAACGACCCTGCCGTGATTCTTGCCGACGAGGCAACGGGAAACCTCGACACACGCACCTCGTTCGAGATTCTCATTCTCTTCCAGAAGCTGCACGCTGCAGGCCGAACCATCATCTTCGTGACGCACAACCCCGACATAGCCAACTACTCCTCGCGCAACATCATGCTGCGCGACGGACATGTGATAAGCGACGAGTACAACACCAATATCCTCTCGGCTGAGGAAGGACTGGCGGCGTTGCCGGCAAGTTCAGACGAATGAAGCCTCAGGAACGGCTCTGACGAATGAAAATGACAAAAAGCGGCGGCTGCGCCTGTAGTCGCCAAAACACAACAAGATTATGAATTATAGCAATCTTTTCAAAATAGCCCTTCGCGCCATTGCAGCCAACAAGCTGCGCTCGTTCCTCACAGCGCTTGGCATCATCATCGGTGTGGCGTCGGTCATCACGATGCTCGCCATCGGCCAGGGATCGAAGCGCAGCATTCAGGCGAACATCGCCGAGATGGGCTCAAACATGATAATGATAAGTCCGGGAGCCGACCGCGGTCCGGGCGGTGTGCGTCAGGACCCATCGGCAATGGAGACGCTGAAGCTCACCGACTACAACTCCATCAAGGACGAGTGTCACTTCATCAAAGGCATCAGCCCCACGGTGAACAGCAGCGGACAGTGGATATACGGCAACAACAACACGCCATCGTCTATCTACGGCGTGAACCAAGACTATCTCGAAATCAGACAACTCTCTGTGAGTGAGGGAGAAATGTTCACCGACGCCGACATCAAGTCGAGTGCGAAGGTGTGCATACTGGGCCAGACCGTGGTAGACAATCTGTTCCCCGACGGGTCGGACCCCGTAGGCAAGGTGGTGCGCTTCAACGCAATACCGTTCCGCGTGGTGGGCGTACTGAAGAAGAAGGGTTACAACTCGATGGGCATGGACCAGGACGACCTCGTGCTTGCGCCGTACACAACGGTGATGAAACGCATCAAGGCACAGACGTTCCTCGGCGGAATAACCTGCTCGGCAATAACCGAAGACCTCACGTCGAAGGCTATCGACGAGATAACCGACGTGCTGCGCCGCAACCATAAGCTGAAGGAGGCGACCGACGTGCAGGAAGCTGATGACGACGACTTCAACATACGCTCGCAGGAGGAGCTGGCAAGCATGATGAACTCTACAACCGACATGATGACCATACTGCTCGGCTGTGTGGCTGGCATCTCGCTCATCGTTGGCGGCATCGGCATCATGAACATCATGTACGTAAGCGTTACGGAGCGCACACGCGAGATAGGTCTGCGCATGAGTGTAGGCGCTCGTGGCGTTGACATCCTCAGCCAGTTTCTCATCGAGGCTATCCTGCTCAGCGTCACCGGCGGACTGATTGGCGTGGGACTGGGCATCGGAGCCTCCTACGCCGTGAAGCTGCTTGCCCACTGGCCTATCTACATTCAGCCGTGGAGCATCATCATGAGCTTCGCTGTCTGCACCTTCACGGGTGTGTTCTTTGGCTGGTATCCGGCTAAGAAGGCTGCACAGCTCGACCCTATCGAGGCGATACGCTACGAGTAAAAAAGAGCGTAGCTACAGAATTGACCATGATAACAACGTAAGGCTGGAAGATAGGCTGGTAGACAAACCTTGTTCAGGGCTTATCTGCCAGCCATCTCCCAGCCTTTATCATCTTCACATACAGCCGATTATACGGATGCTGGAAGATATGGTAGATTTTTTCGCTATACAGCTGTTTGTGTAGTGTTACTTTGCAATATATTTCTTTCCGTTCACTATTATCACTCCGTGAGCGCCCTGCCCTACTCGCTGTCCGCTGATATTATAGCGAACGGCGTCGGCAGGAATTTCGCCTTCGACAGACACGCCATTGACAGACGTCATCGGACTTAACACGATATCCTTCACAACACTGCCCTTTATCTCTATAGGCTGACTCTCGTAGTAGCTGTAATAGCCGTCTGCCCAAGCGGTGAGCTGATAAGTGAGGTCGGTTCTGCCGACATTTATACTGTAGTAGCCCGACTCGTCGCTTGTGCCTTCATAGACAGCTTCAGAACTGCGAAGGTTTACCGTGGCGCCCTTCACCGGCTTGCCGTTGCAAGTGACCCTGCCTGAGAGCATCGAGCGGATGGTCTTGCCAGAAGCGAGGTCTACCTCATAGATGCGTAGCCAGGGTCCGTCGGTGGCAGTGGTTTGGCGTACAACAATCTTGAAGTAACGTATGTCTGCCGGCTCGCCGAGAACCTTACGAAACTCCGACTTAAGCGGAGCTGAGTCGTCGCTGCAAAGCAGAGTCCAGTTGCTGTTGTCGGTAGACCCGTATATATCGTATGCCTTGATGTAGCGCGTAGGATCGTCGCCCATCTTGAACTGGAAGCCGCCGACGCTATTGACCGTCTGCATATCCACAACGAGTGTGTGAGGCAATGTTGCCGAACCTCCCCTCCACTGCGGATGCCAGTAGTGTTATCGTCGCCGTCTACAATCTGCTGAGCACGTCCGTTGGTGCCCTCGCCGGATGTCTCCTCACTCGACTTCTCTATCACCGTCCAGCCTTTCTTATCCAAGAGGTTCTGCGTAAAGAGTTCGTCTTCCGTAGCACGGTCAATCTCTTTCTGTATGGCCTGACGAACACGAAGGTCGAGCGGAGCGATGTCGATGGTGTCCACCACGGTATTGTCGGTAGCAAGAGCTACGGTAGAAGCGGTCTGCTTTGTAGAGGTGTAACCGCCTGACTGCATGAAGAACGTGCGGTCGGAAGCCTTGTCGGTAGCGCCCTGTCCGTAGTCGGCACGAGCTCCAGCCTCGTTGCCGCCGTCGGTATGTCCGAAGCCTACGCTGTTGAAGTTGTACCACTTGCCTGTAGTGCGATAGCGTCCGTAACCGTTGCGATAGTATGCCTTGCGAGAAGCCTGTCCGTTAGCCCATACATAGTTCTCGAGGAACGAATACCATGAACTGAAATATGTAGACGAGTTGCGTTTGCGCACTGTAGCCATATACTGCCAGCCTTTGCCGTCCAAAGCGTTGAACCATGTAGAGACAAGCATGTTGTGCTGCTCGTGAACTACGGTCTTGCCGTTCTCAATGGTGGTGTACGACGTCGTTTCGGGTCGGCAGTTGGTGATGAACTGCACGTAGGTACCAGGTGTCCAGTAGTTGCCGCGGCGATAGGTCTGCACACCGGTGCCCTCATTGCCGAAGCGGTTCACCGTTGTCTTCTCGTCCCAATCGACAGCACCGGCACGCAGATGCTCCGGCAGATTGGGGTCTTCGTCGGTCGATCCGTCGTCCCACATCGAGAAGAGCACGTCGTGACGAGTTTCGCCGTCGACGTAGCCGTTCATCTGTATGCCCATATAGCCGTTGAGCGCACCTATAGCCTCGGCGTATGTGCCAACGAGGTCTGACTCCGCAGGTATCATTATCTCCTCGAACAGCCAGTCGTAGCCGTCGCCGGAAGGAGCGCCAGCCGCTGTGGTATGCCAGTTGTTGAGATGAACGGACGGCGACGACAGATAGTTGGCGGCGTAGGATGCTTCGCTGGAAGATGTAGAAAACTTGAAACGGCTGATGTTGTTTATTGCGTTGTTGCCGGAGAGACACTCAAGTTTATAGCGATAATAAGCTGAGCGTGTGAAGGTTATGTCGCCCATACCAACTTCTACTTCACCTCCAAGAAGCGGACCTTTCGCACTGAACTCCTTTGTATAAAGAGGTGTGGCAGGCGAATTGGGGTCGGAAACGGTGAGGCGGAAGCGCACAGTCTGCAACGCCTTGATGTTAAGTTTCAAAGTGTTTGAAACAGTTGTTGCAGGATGATGGAAATAATAGACGGCACAAACGGAGGTTGAGGTCCAGGCAGAAAGTGTGTTGTTCATCTGCGGTCGACCGCTGGAGTTGAGCGCTTCGCCAGGCATATTGATGCCCGATGCACCAACCGTTCCGTCGGTTGTCTCAACATAACCATGTGCGGCAGACAGCTCCGTCTCAACGGCATGTACATACAAACTGAGCGCCGGCACGAAAAGTGCGACGCTCAGTAATAGTCTTGGGAATATATTCATTATCAATCTTTTATATTATTTGATCCCTCTGTTGTTGAGCGCATCGCTATAGCGCTTTGCGTTCTGCATGTGGTCTGTATATGTACGTGCAAAGTTGTGGGTTCCGCTGAAGTCTTCCTTGGCACACATATATAGATAGTCGTGCTGCACATGGTTGAGCACAGCATCAATGCCTGCTATAGACGGGATGCGGATTGGTCCGGGCGGCAGTCCAGGGTTGCGGTAGGTGTTATACGGACTCTTTATGTAGAGCAGATTATTGTAGATGCGCTTCAGGTCGAAACGCTTCCATGCGAACTTGATTGTAGGGTCGGCCTGCAACGGCATTCCTTCCGGATACTCGGCGTTGCGTAGCATAAGGCGGTTGTAGTACATGCCGGCTACCATCGGCTTCTCGCCGTTGTTGGCTGTCTCCTCGTCGACGATGCTGGCAAGCGTAGTCACCTCAATCGGCGTGAGTTTCATAGCCTGGGCTTTCTTTGTGCGTTCGGCGTTCCAGAACGCCTTGTTCTCCTTCTGCATACGGTCGAGCAGTTTGTCTACCGTCACGTTCCAATAGATGTCGTAGGTGTTCGGAATGAAGAGGGCGGCGATGGTTGCGGTGTCGTAACCGTACTTCTGGCAGACAGCCTCGTCGGTAAGTGCCTTGTAGAGAGCCGTACTGTCCATCATGAGACGCTTGGAGAGTTCGGCTGCAAGACGGTCCATAGTGCGCACCGACGGCACGACAAGACTGACTGGTGTCTGCAAACCATTCTTCAGATGGCGAAACACCATTAACGATCCTTCACCTGGATGCACGGCATAGCGGCCTGTGCGTACGTTGTCGGCATAGCTGCTCACCTTGACGAGGGTTTTAAAGCCTGTCATTGCATTGCTCTTTGACACTTCGCCGAGTTTTGTATATACGGAATCGATGGTGTCGTCGTCGTCGATATACACGTATTGTGTGTCGCCACTCGACGACATACCGGCAAAGAAGAAATAATAGACAATGGCGACTGCAACTAACAGACCGACGCCAATGAACTTGAAAAGCATACTGCTTTTATTCTTTTTCTTTCTCATAGTTTTAAATTATATGTTGCTGAAACAATGCAAAGGTAGAGTAAATATGATATATGACAAAAATAAATGTAATGTTTTTAATCGTCGATACAAATTTATACGCCTTTGCTTAAAAATACGTACTTTTGTAGCGCACAATTCAATTATCTGAATCAATTTTAAAAAAACAATATGAATATGTACGATACATACATCTTCGACTTGGACGGCACCCTGCTTTCTACACTCAACGACCTCGCTGCAAGTTGCAACTACGCTTTGGAAAACAATGGTATGCCGCAGCGCTCAATAGACGAAGTGCGCCAGTTTGTAGGCAACGGTGTGAAGAAACTTATGGAGAGAGCTATCCCCGACGGACTCAGCAATCCGCTGTTCGACAAGACTTACCAGGATTTCCGCCAACATTACATGAAGCACAACCTCGACACAACATGCCCGTACGATGGTGTGATGGATATGCTGAAGGAGTTGCACAGACGTGGAAAGAAGGTGGCTGTTGTAAGCAATAAGTTCTACGCTGCGACGCAGAATCTGTGCCGCCACTTCTTCGGAGAAGAACTTGTGCCCGTGGCTATCGGCGAACGCGAGGACATACGCAAGAAGCCTGCACCCGACACAGTGATAGAGGCGCTCAGACAGCTCGGTGCCACGGCTGACGGCGCTGTGTATATCGGCGACAGCGACGTGGACATAGACACGGCTCGCAACTCTGGCATGCCATGCATCAGCGTGTTGTGGGGATTCCGCGACAAGAACTTCCTGTTGCAGCATGGCGCCACTACTCTCGTTGAGAAACCTGAGGAGATTTTAAAAGTAAAAAAGTAAAAGGTAAAAAGAACAAATAGGACAATAAGGCTCATCATCTACATTTAAACGGAGTTATCATCTAAATTTAAATAAAATCATTATCTAAAATTAAACGGAGTGAAGACTTTAAAGCCTTCACTCCGTTTCTTTATCATTATACTTGTTCAACATACGTTGAACTATACCTGCTATTTCTTCTCTGAACCAAGCTGGCTTAAAGCTGGTTTTTCAAGAGTTGCTTTGCCGACAGCGAGTTCTTGCGCACATATCGGTCTACCTTGTCAACGTACTTTGTAGTGAAGAACTTTTGGTCGAGCAGTCTGTTCACTATCCACATTATCTTGCCAACATGCAGATCGCGTTCATACTGCGAACGTACCTCATAGTCTTTAAGCGGATAAAGACTGAGCATGTAGAAGAACATGCAGTCGGGTACAATATGCTCGCGTGTCATCTGAGTACGCTGGGCTTCGGAATAGTAGCGATGATAAAGCGGATAGTTCTCGCCGAGATACTTGTCAAGTGAGATACCGATTGAGTTGTTTCCGATAACTACACTCTGGTCGAGTGCGCCAATCTGTGTGTAGATGGTCGGTAAGACAACATCAGGAGAGATCTTGCGCAAATTGTCAAAAGCCTTGTTAAGCTGCTTGCTGATATCAGAGACATTAGCATATTGCAACTCAGCTTCAGAGATAATTGTCTGAAGCGTTGTGTCCTGATAGAACTGCAGGAATCTCGAATTGATGCCAGGATCGTTCACTTCGCCCAACTGCAACACGTCCTCAATCAAGGTGCGCGTTTCCATTGGATATTCGATGTTCATCTGCTGCAACGCAGAGAAATCGCCAGTAGTGAGATAACGGCTTTCAAGACGATCATAGCGCTGTATCTCTACCAGCGTCATCTGACTGTCTTCTCCGAATTGTTTCAGCTTCAATTCACATGCTGTCGAAACAAAAACAATTGCCATTATTATTATAATGTATAGTTTTCTCACCTTTTACTATCCTGCTATTAGCGATTTGTTAATTATTATTTGCAAAAATAGTAAAAAAGGTTTTAAAAGCCAAGAAAATCATCTAAAAAAGTTAAACAGCGAAGCCTTTTTCGCTGTTTAACTATAAAATATTCCTAAAAATATGGTTTTATTGCTCGTTTTTCAATTTTTTATATGTATGTATACCGTGAGCATAATACTGCCACAGCAGACTGTACGGCTTACGCATCGGGTCGGTCTGGTTCACTCGCAAATTCTGAATAGCCAGGCGATCGGAATCAAACTGATGGCGCCATGCCTTAAAGGCTCGTCTGCCACGCAATACGGCTTTGAACTCGCCGATATTGCGATCGAGGATAAGCGACTTGAACGCAGCCACATAGTCGAGCAAGCAACGCACTCGCATCACATGCCGCAACTCGCTTTCGGGCAGGTTCTTATAGAGCATCGTCAGATTGTTGCGAAAGTTGAGGAAAGTCTTCATCGGATTGCCCTTCGGTAGGGTGCCACCTCCAACATGGAACACATGGCTCTGCGGCACACAATAAATCTTGCGACCCAGATTGCAGAGTCGCCAGCAAAGGTCTATCTCTTCATTATGTGCGAAGAAACGGCCGTCGAGTCCGTCAACTCGCCAATAGTCTGTGCGGCGTATCATCAGACAGGCACCTGTTGCCCACATCACTTCGCACACATCGTCGTATTGTCCTTCGTCTTTCTCAACCGATTCGAAAAGTCTGCCGCGACAGAACGGGTAGCCATAACGGTCGATGTAGCCACCACTCGCTCCGGCATATTCGAAGAGCGTGTGGTCGTGCTCGGCAAGTAGCTTGGGCTGGCAAGCTGCAGCTTCAGGATGACTATCCATAAAGCTGACAAGTGTGTCGAGCCAACCTTCTGTCACCTCCACATCGCTGTTGAGCAACACGTAATACTCGTTCTCCACCTGATTTAGAGCCCTATTATAACCTTCTGCAAAGCCATAATTGCGGTCGAGCACGATGGTGCGTACTGTAGGGAACTCCTTCTCAAGAAGCGCAAGTGATGCATCTGTAGACGCATTGTCTGCCACAACGATGTCTGCAACATTCTCCGAGTGCTGCAACACCGACGGAAGGAAACGGCGCAGCATCTGCTCGCCGTTCCAGTTCAATATTACGATTGCTACTTTCTTCATCCTATTTTATTATAATAGTGCAACTTTATTAAAGCAGTTCTACCTGCAATGCCGACTTGTCTCTGTTGAACTCGCCCAATCTTACTCGCAGAATCTGGTTGTCGTACTCCTCCTTGGCAAGTTTAGCCGGCAACTCTACGCGGATATAATTGGCTGTAAAGCCATGCATAGCTTTGCCACGTGTCGCCTTCTCGAAGAGCACTTCCAGTTCGGTGCCGATATAGCGTGTATAGAAATTGATGCGTTTCTGCTCACTAAGATCGAGCAAACGCTTGCTCCGCACCTTCTTCTCTGCGTCATCCACTACGTAAGGTATGCGCAACGCCGCCGTTCCAGGACGTTCGCTGTACGGGAACACGTGCAACTGTGTCACATCTACACCGTCAAGAAACTCGTAGCACTCCTCGAAACACTCAGGAGTTTCGCCTCGACAGCCTACCATAACGTCGACGCCGATGAACGCATCGGGCATCTTCTGCTTTATAAGTTCTATCTTGTGTGCAAAGAGTGCCTTGTCATAGCGACGGTGCATCAGCTTAAGCACTTCATCCGATCCGCTCTGCAACGGCACATGGAAGTGAGGCATGAATGCACGACTCTGCGAACAAAACTCTATGAGTTCGTCACTCAGAAGGTCCGGCTCCATACTGCTTATACGATAGCGCTCAATTCCCTCCACCTTGTCAAGGGCCTTGCACAGGTCGAGGAAACTCTCACCAGTTGTCTTTCCGAAGTCGCCGATGTTCACACCGGTGAGCACAATCTCCTTGCCGCCTTCTCTTGCCGCCTCTTCTGCCTGTGCCACGAGCGAAGCAATGGTGGGGTTACGGGAGTTGCCACGTGCATATGGAATGGTGCAATAGGTGCAGTAGTAGTCGCAGCCGTCCTGTACCTTAAGGAAATAGCGTGTGCGGTTGCCACGAGAGCAAGAAGGTGCGAACGACTTAATCATTTTTGTCTTTACCGAGTGGAACTCATGCAGCGATTCAGCCTTGCCATTCTCATCGCGTTCAGCAGCCGACTCCTTTGAAGTCCATGCGTCACTCAAGAACTGTATGAGATTCGCCTTCTCGTCAGATCCCAGAACGAGGTCTACACCATCTATCTTGCTCACAGACTCCGATTCCAACTGTGCATAGCATCCTGTAACAACCACGAAGGCACCAGGATTGTTACGTACAAGACGATGGATGGCCTGACGACATTTATGGTCAGCCACTTCGGTTACGGAGCAAGTATTCACCAAACAGATGTCAGCAACCTCGCCTTCTTCAGCAACATGAACGCCCAAATCGGCAAGCATCTTGCCGAAAGTAGAGGTTTCAGAGAAGTTCAGCTTGCATCCTAATGTGAAATATGCAGCTTTTTTATCTTGAAAAACAGATGTATTGATCATTATACCTTATTATATATAATTAAGCAGATACAAAGGTAATGAAAATTCTGTTTTGTACGCACACAAAGAGGCCGAAAATCATCATTTTTAAGCAGATTTCTCAACACTCAAAAACATTAACGTTTGTTTACACTTTGTATCTCATTGATTTTCAATGCGTTTTAAAAGCGTTACAAAAAAGTCAAAAAAAAAAACCTAAAAAGTTGTACGTTGTATTGAAAAAATGTATACCTTTGCAATGTTTTAATAAACAAATGATTGTTTTACAGATTTAAAAAGCAAAGAAAATGAAGAAATTAGTTTTGATGTTCGTAGCTATCGCAGCTATCTCTTTCGCATCTTGTGGTAACAAAACAGCTGCTACTGACGCAACTGCTGACACAACAGACACAACTGCAGTTGACACAACTGCTGCTGACACTGTTGCAGCTGACACAACTGTTGCTGAGTAATTATAGCTCGAACAACGAAAAGAGAAAATTAGCCACTGGCCTCAGGCCGGTGGCTTTTTTGTTTATACACTCTACTCTACCTTACATCACAAATCGATATATAACTATTTCTGAACTTTATATGAAAACAACATTATTCGCCGTGACTCTCGCAATGATGTCATTTAGCACAAATGCACAAAAAGCTAATATTAACAATCTACCATCTCAGCATAGCAACTCTACTAACACAACCACAACAATACACTTTACAGCCGAGCCTATCAGCGAAGCGGTTTTCAAGCGTATGCAAGGCAAGTCTTACAAAGCCAACTGCACGATACCACGCTCAGAACTTCGATACATCCGAGTTCTGCATTACGGATTTGACGGTAAGGTAAAGTCTGGCGAACTGGTGTGCCATCGAGACATTGCTGCCGACCTCATAGAAATATTCAAGGAGCTATACAAGGCGCACTACCCCATCGAACGCATACAGCTAATCGACGATTATAACGCTGACGACGAAACTTCTATGCTTCACAACAACACTTCATGCTTCAATTATCGTCGTGTTGCTGGCTCAAAGACGCTTTCTTATCATAGTCGAGGTAAAGCCATCGACATAAACCCGTTATATAATCCTTGCGTAAAACGCCGCAAGGACGGCAGCATGACTGTAGAACCGAAAGCAGGACGTGCGTATGCCAATCGCACTAAAACATTCAAGTATAAGATTGATCACAACGATTTGGCATACCAACTCTTTAAGATGCACGGCTTCACTTGGGGAGGTGACTGGAGATCACTGAAAGACTATCAACACTTTGAAAAGAAATAGACTGTTTAGGTTTTACTTATATGAGAGTCTGCAGAAAAATAAAGAAGGTGAAAAAATCTACCATATCTTCCAGCAGCGGCACAGCCAATTGGGTTTGAAGTTATTAAAGGCTGGAAAATGCAGGTTGTATCTACCAGGATTTGAAGGCATCTACCAGGATTTGAAAGTATCTACCAGGATCAGGGGGTGCAGCAGTCTCTGCTGCACCAAACAAGCTTCGATTGGTGCACGTATTGATCAGTTGGTGCACTTGAGACAAGTGCACCCCCTTAAAGTGCACCAACTGAAGGGTACTTCTTAAACAATGGTGTATGTCAGGTGTGTCAAAACTATAAAATAGAGGCGGAGGGCATACTCACCTATGGGCACAAAAAAAGGTCTCCAAAGTCGTTTGACTCTGAAGACCTCAAGTAAAGAAGGCA
>OGHM01000594.1_pt1 | contig 18779 bp, 12 predicted proteins | sample 1571531 | NCBI WGS metagenome assembly OGHM01 (sample SAMEA2582031, study PRJEB24529) | metagenome | biome: Human gut stool | place: China | collected 2011 | reverse complement strand
GCTGACCCGCTTTTTTGCTGTCGAGGATCACGCGGATGCCCTTGGCATCAGGCGGTGCAAGCGGCGGTGAATCCAGAAGCTGATATTGCCCCGGCTGGTTACCTTTTGTACCCGGCTGGAGTTCAATATAGGCACCTGAAAGCAGCGTTCCTAAGCCGCTGATCCCTTCGCGCCCCACCTGCGGTTTAACCACCCAGAAAACAGAATCGCCATGCAGCAGTTTTTCCATGCCGGCATTCAGGCGCGCCTTAATCTCCACATGGGTTAAATCGTGGGTCAGGGTTGCGCTTTCCACCACGCCCACATCCACGCTACGGCTTTTGATGGTCGTTTTACCGCCCTCAATCCCCTCGGCATTGGTGGTAATCAGCGTCACTTCCGGTCCCTGATGGCTGTAATGATAAAAAAGAACCCAGGCCCCAATGAGCGCCGTGACGATAGGAAATATCCACACGGGAGACCAGTTCTTCACTTTCTGGATTTTGGCTTCCCCATTATTAGATTCCATACTGTCAGGACTCCTCATGCTCTGATTCAGGTTGACGATCCCACGACAAACGCGGGTCAAACGTCATAGCAGAAAACATTGTCATTATGACGACTAAAGCAAACATTAATGCACCCATTGCCGGATAAATACTCATTAAACCTCCCATACGCACCAGCGCCGAGAGCACCGCGATAACGAAAACGTCAATCATCGACCAGCGGCCTACAAACTCAACAACTTCATAAATCAAATGCATTCTTTCACTGTCGCGCTTGCCATGCCCTTTGGCATCCCAACACAGCCACGCGATGGCGATCATCTTTAACGTTGGCACCATAATACTGGCCAGAAAGATCACCGCAGCGACGGGATAAGAGCCTTCGCTCCATAACAGAATGACCCCAGCGAGAATCGTCGACGGCATCTTCGAGCCTAATAAATCCGTCACCATGATGGGCAAAATATTAGCCGGAAGATACAGCATGATGGACGTTACAAGCAGCGCGAGTGTCCACTGCAGGCTGTTTCTACGCCGAACGTACCCTTTGGTACTACAACGCGGGCACACGGGTTCATCAGCAGGAAGGATTGCCGTACAACAGGAGCACGAACGCAGCCCCTGACGTATCCCCGTGACGCCTGGTTTTAGCGGCTGGCGCAGTTCTGGCATCGGGGCGATGTCGTCCCATAACCAGCGACGATCAACGCACTGAAAAGCGCGCAGTTGCAGGACACAAAATAAACACCAGGGGAGAAAGCTGCTGCCTACCCCAATGCTGCCGTAAGCCATCAGTTTAACGAAACTGACCAGCACACCAGCGAGGAAAATCTCCGCCATTCCCCAGGTTTTGAGTTGAAAAAGCACCCGTGCCAGTTGCTCTTTTAAACGGACCGGTAATTCCGCGCGATTCACCAGTAACAGAATGGTTATCAGACAAAACGCGGGAACCAGTTGCACAAACAACAGGAAAAAGGTGCCGAGGCTGGCGTAGTCCTCAGAAAAAAGCACGCCGGGAATTTCCAGTAATGTAATTTCACTGGTAACTCCTGCAACGTTCATATTCACAAAAGGAAACAAGTTGGACAGAAGCAGCATGAATAATGCTGCTAAAACATAGGCGGTAGGACGCTGCCGCGGCGCGTCCCACTCAACCGTTAACGTAGTGCCACATCGTGGACATGCCGCTTTCTGACCATGCTCAAGGCGAGGTAACGCCACCAGCATGTCACACTGCGAGCACAGGATGTGCTTCGCGGCATGATGATGTTCGCACATTGGTACTCCTTAATGATGCGCTATTTTACAGATGACTAACAAAGTGTTGGTTTTCATGCCTGATAAACCCAGTTCATCAGGCAATTTTACCGTTGTCAGCTGTCTCTGTTTAAATCGACTATTTTGCGATCAGCCACCATTTTTTAACGCTTCAAGATACTCCCAGCGTTCAAAGGCTTGCTCCAGCTCCTGCTCTGCAGCAGCCATATCAGCAAGCACTTTTTGCGTCTGCTCATGCGGCTGACTGAAGAAGGAAGCATCCGCCACCTGCGTCTGTAGGGCTTCCAGCTTCGCCTCCAGATCTTCGAGCAATTGCGGTAGCTGCTCCAGTTCGCGCTGCAATTTATAGCTTAGTTTGCTACTGCTGCGTTTTACAGTTTCTGCTTTTGCCGCGGCGGCTTCTTCGGTTTTTTTCACCGCAGGCTGTTTGAGCGCCACATACTGCTCTTGCTGACCACGGGCATCATGATAACCGCCGACATAACGACCAATTTTACCGCCGCCTTCGAAGATCCAACATTCTGTAACGGTGTTATCGACAAACTGACGATCGTGGCTAACCAGCAATACCGTGCCCTGATAGCTGTCGATCAGTTCTTCCAGCAGTTCCAGCGTTTCGACATCAAGATCGTTGGTCGGTTCGTCAAGAATCAATAAGTTGCTTGGTTTGAGGAACAAACGCGCCAGCAGCAAGCGGTTCCGCTCACCGCCAGAAAGCGCACGTACCGGCGTCATCGCCCGTTTCGGATGGAACAGAAAGTCCTGCAAATAGCCCAATACGTGGCGTGGCTTGCCGTTAACCATCACCTCTTGCTTACCTTCGGCAAGGTTATCCATCACCGTTTTATCGGGATCCAGTTCCGCGCGGTGCTGATCGAAATAAGCCACTTCCAGTTTGGTGCCAACGTGAATACGCCCGCTGTCCGCTTGAAGCTGACCGAGCATCAGTTTTAGCAGCGTGGTTTTGCCGCACCCATTCGGACCAATCAGGGCAATTTTGTCGCCACGTAGAACCTGGGTAGAAAAATCTTTCACCAGTTGCTTACCGTTAACCTGGTAGCAAACGTCTTCCATTTCGAAAACGATTTTACCGGAGCGGCTGGCCTCTTCCACCTGCATCTTTGCGGTACCCATCACTTCGCGACGTTCACCACGTTCGCGACGCATCGCTTTCAGGGCGCGTACGCGGCCTTCATTACGGGTACGGCGTGCTTTGATCCCCTGGCGGATCCACACCTCTTCCTGCGCCAGTTTGCGATCGAACTCGGCATTTTGTAATTCTTCCACGCGCAGGGCTTCTTCTTTTTCCAGCAGGTACTGGTCGTAATTCCCTGGATAGGTCACCAGCTTGCCGCGATCGAGATCAACAATGCGCGTCGCCATATTGCGGATAAACGAACGGTCGTGGGAGATGAAAATAATCGTCCCGTTGAAAGTTTTCAAAAACCCTTCCAGCCAGTCGATGGTTTCAATATCCAGGTGGTTTGTCGGTTCATCAAGCAACAGCACGCGCGGATTACTCACCAGCGCGCGTCCTAATGCCGCTTTACGCAACCAGCCGCCGGAAAGCGACGACAGCGCAACGTTAGGATCTAACCCCAGTTGCGCCAGCACTTCGTTGATGCGGTTTTCCAGCTGCCACAGGTTGTGGTGATCCAGCTGTTCCTGAACCTTCGCCAGTTCGTTGAGATTTTTCTCGCTCGGGTCGTTCATCACCAGGCGAGAAATATCGTGATAGCGTTTCAGATATTCCGCTTGTTCTTCAATGCCTTCGGCAACGAAATCATAAACGCTACCCTCAACGTTACGCGGCGGATCCTGTTGCAGACGCGCTACAATCAAATCTTGCTCGTAAATAATGCGACCGTCATCCAGCCCTTGTTCACGGTTGAGGATTTTCATTAACGTCGATTTGCCTGCGCCGTTGCGGCCCACCAGACAAACACGTTCGTTATCTTCGATATGCAGTTCTGCGTTATCGAGAAGCGGCGCGTCGCTGAACGACAGCCATGCGCCATGCATACTGATTAATGACATTACTATTCCTTTCAGGCTGCGGTAATCAGCCAGCAGTTGTGGATCTGACGGTTACGGGCGAAATCCTGGGAGAGCGTTTTTTGCGTAATTTCTTGTGCTTTCAGTCCCAGTTTTGCCAGGCCGTCGAGATCCATACGGAAGCCACGTTTGTTGTTCGAGAACATGATCGTCCCACCTGCACGCAGCAGACGTTTCAAATCTTTCATCAGCGCCAGATGATCGCGCTGAACATCAAACGCATCTTCCATTCGTTTTGAGTTAGAGAAGGTTGGCGGATCGATAAAGATCAGATCGAACTGTTCATTTGCCTCACGCAGCCACGCCAGGCAATCGGCCTGAATCAGGCGATGCGCACGCCCGGTCAGGCCATTCAGACGCAGGTTGCGTTCTGCCCATTCCAGATAAGTACGCGACATATCCACGGTGGTGGTGCTGCGTGCACCGCCTAATCCCGCATGCACGGTGGCGCTGCCGGTATAAGAGAACAGGTTGAGGAAATCTTTCCCCTTGCTCATCTGGCCCAGCATGCGGCGGGCGATACGGTGGTCGAGGAACAGGCCGGTATCCAGATAATCGGTCAGGTTGACCCACAGGCGCGCGTTATACTCGCTCACCTGCATGAAATCCCCCTTCTCGTTCATATTCTGATACTGATTTTTGCCCTTCTGGCGTTCACGGGTTTTCAGCACCAGTTTGTTTGGCGCAATCCCCAGTACCGAAATGGTTGCAGCGATAATATCGAACAGACGCTGACGCGCTTTGTGAGCATCAATAGTTTTTGGCGGCGCATACTCCTGCACCACCACCCAGTCGGCATAACGGTCAACGGCAACGTTATATTCTGGCAGATCGGCGTCATACAGGCGGTAACATTCAATCCCTTCCTGGCGAGCCCACTTCTCGAATTTTTTGAGGTTCTTACGCAGGCGGTTGGTGTAGTCTTCCGCTACCATCGCCGGTTTGCTGTCTGGAGTGCTTTCGGCAACGTGGTAATTTTTCTGTACGCAGTCCAGCGGGCCGTTTTTCGCCTTGTACTGTTTGTCTGCACGCAGCTGCAAGCAGCTTAGCAGATCCGGCGAGGCACTAAACAAAGAGAGATTCCAGCCACCAAACTGGTTTTTCATGATCCGACCCAGCAGGCTATGCAGCGCAATCAGCGCCGGTTCGCTGTCCAGACGTTCCCCGTATGGCGGGTTGCTCAACACTGTGCCGTACGGCCCTTTCGGCAGCGGATTGGTCAGTTGCGCGACATCTTTCACCTCAAAGGTGATCAGTTCACCAATCCCCGCAAGACGGGCGTTAGTGCGTGCACGTTGAATCACCCGTGCGTCGCTGTCCGAACCGTAAAAATGAGAGCTATACTCAGCCAGGCCTTTACGGGCGCGAGTTTGCGCTTCCGCTTTCACTTCCTGCCAGATAGCTTCATCATGCTGCGCCCAGCCGCTAAAGCCCCAACGCCCACGGTGCAAGCCTGGTGCGCGATCGGTCGCCAGCATCGCTGCTTCAATCAGCAACGTACCGGAACCACACATCGGATCGAGCAGCGGTGTTCCTGGCTGCCAGCCGGATCGCATCACAATGGCTGCGGCAAGGGTTTCTTTGATCGGCGCCATCCCGGTGCGATCGCGATAGCCACGTAAATGCAGACCCGCGCCGCTCAGATCGAGAGAAATGCTCGCCGTGTCGCCGTTCAGCCAGACGTTAATACGCAGATCCGGGTTTTCACGATCGACGTTAGGACGCGGCAGATTTTTACGCGTAAAGGCATCGACGATCGCATCTTTTACCTTCAACGCACCGTACTGGCTGTTACGAATGCTATCGTTCAGACCGCCGAAGCTCACCGCAAAGGTGGCATCCGGGGTAAAGATCGATGTCCAGTCGATAGCCTGTACGCCAAGATAAAGATCGAGATCGCTCCAGACGCTACATTCTCCCAGCGGCATCATGATGCGCGACGCCAGGCGACTCCACATCAGGCTTTTGTACAGAAGCTGCGTATCGCCCTGGAAATGGACGCCACCCTGGGTGATCTGGCACTCTTGTGCACCCAGACCTTCCAGTTCAGTTTTTAACAGCTCTTCCAGCCCACGGGCCGTACTGGCAAACAGAGAATTCATATCGTCACTTTTACTCTAAGAGCCTACCGCAGTAGGCGTAATTGTTGCAGTCAGTCTGGACATGGACAGCGCGGAGAAACCGGAGCGTACACAAGTACGTGAGGATTTCGAGCATAACCCAGGGCCAAACTGACAAATAAAATAGCCTAATGGGACAGGCGCTAAGAAAATTGTTGCGCATTATAGCTAATAAGCGCGTCATGTCATAAAGTTGAGGGCTTATTTTCATTTGAGGACCGCACCGTGGCGACATTAATCCGGCTTTTTATTCATCCTGTTAAATCGATGCGCGGCATTGGTCTTACACATGCTCTGGCAGATGTCAGTGGTCTGGCCTTCGATCGCATCTTTATGATCACGGAACCTGACGGTACGTTTATTACCGCTCGCCAGTTTCCCCAGATGGTACGGTTTACTCCTTCACCTGTGCATGATGGCTTGCATCTCACCGCACCAGATGGCAGTAGCGCATATGTTCGTTTTGCTGATTTCGCCACACAAGACGCACCAACCGAAGTTTGGGGCACACATTTTACCGCGCGAATTGCGCCAGACGCGATCAACAAATGGCTAAGTGGATTTTTCTCCCGCGAAGTGCAATTACGCTGGGTGGGGCCACAAATGACCCGGCGCGTGAAACGCCACAACACTGTACCTCTGTCATTTGCTGATGGCTATCCTTACCTTCTTGCTAACGAAGCCTCGTTACGTGATCTCCAACAACGTTGTCCGGCCAGTGTAAAAATGGAGCAATTCCGCCCCAATCTGGTGGTTTCCGGCGCGTCAGCCTGGGAAGAAGATCGCTGGAAAGTGATTCGCATTGGTGATGTGGTGTTTGATGTGGTTAAACCTTGTAGCCGCTGTATTTTCACCACCGTCAGCCCAGAAAAAGGGCAAAAACATCCGGCAGGCGAACCATTAAAAACATTGCAATCTTTCCGCACTGCCCAGGATAACGGCGATGTCGATTTTGGTCAGAATTTAATTGCCCGTAATAGCGGCGTGATTCGCGTTGGCGATGAGGTGGAAATTCTGGCAACGGCTCCGGCAAAAATTTACGGCGCAGCTGCCGCTGATGATACCGCCAACATCACGCAACAACCGGACGCCAATGTAGATATTGACTGGCAGGGACAGGCATTTCGTGGAAATAACCAACAGGTGTTGCTGGAGCAATTAGAAAATCAGGGAATTCGTATCCCTTATTCTTGCCGCGCGGGCATTTGTGGAAGTTGCCGTGTTCAGCTTTTAGAAGGCGAAGTCACGCCGCTGAAAAAATCAGCAATGGGCGATGATGGCACCATTCTTTGCTGTAGCTGTGTACCGAAGACTGCACTTAAGTTGGCGCGTTAGACTGCCTGTTCGAGGCTGAAGCTGTCAACATTAACCTGCGGTTTCAGCCTGTCGTTCATGATTTTAATGGCGTCGCCCAACTGCATCGCGCGACCCGCAATAACAACGCAGGGTTGTGCCAGCAGGCATAGTGCGGCATTTTCGCCAGATTCAACGACCAGCAAATTGACCTGCTCGTGAGTATCGCTCAACCAAACGCAGGCCGCATCGCCCGGCATGGGCACCCACATTTCACCATGGGAAACAAAATGCCAGCTTTTCGGCATTTGCGGTTTGAGATAGCGAATTGCTACCAGTGCATTCAGCACCAGTTCGGCTTTTTGTTCTTTAGATAAATTAAAATCGCGGCACTTTTCTTCAAAAGAGAAATAGAGCGCGGCGTCGTCAACGCAAAAGCCTGCGGGAGAAAAGGCATCTGGAGTCAACATCTTGCGCGCAAAACGTGAGCGAAATAGCATACCATTGGCTAAATCGAGCATCATTCGATCGTGCTCTTCATCGTAATACCAACGCCAGTTATCGTCTGGTTTAATTCGCATCTGCCTCTCCCCTACCCTATAAAACCGCAGCAACACAATCCATTGTCGCTTCGCTTAATAACCTCAACAATAAAAGTACAAAATGTCTAAATAAGCAACAGCGATGAATATAAAACAACCAGGGCTGAAAATAAAGCCCTGATTATCTTATAAAGAGGAATTCGAAGAAATAATTAGATATGGGTAACGATTTCTTTAATCAGCGGCGGACCTTTAAAAATAAAACCAGAATAAATTTGCACCAGTGAGGCACCCGCAGCAATCTTTTCACGCGCAGCGATAACCGAGTCGATGCCGCCAACACCGATGATCGGTAAGCGACCGTTTAATTCCAGTGACAAGCGGCGAATAATTTCGGTGCTTTTTAACTGAAGCGGACGACCACTTAAGCCACCGGTTTGATCGCAATTTTTCATTCCCTGAACAAGAGAACGATCGAGTGTGGTATTGGTTGCAATAACGCCATCAATATTATGGCGAACTAAACTATCGGCAACCTGGATCAATTCTTCTTCAGAAAGATCCGGCGCGATCTTCACTGCGATCGGCACATATTTATGGTGCATCGCTTGCAAATCATTTTGCTTATTTTTAATCGCGGTTAAGAGATCATCCAGCGCTTCACCATATTGCAGCGTGCGTAATCCTGGGGTATTCGGCGATGAAATATTGATGGCGATATATCCCGCATAGGCATAGATTTTTTCCATACAAATCAGATAGTCATCTTTGCCCTGCTCCACTGGCGTATCTTTATTTTTGCCGATGTTAATACCCAGGACGCCGTCATAATGGGCCTTTTTTACGTTCTCTACGAGGTTATCAACGCCAAGATTATTAAAGCCCATACGGTTGATCAAACCTTCGGCATCTACCAGACGAAAGAGACGCGGCTTGTCATTACCTGGCTGTGGACGTGGCGTGACGGTACCGATCTCGATCGATCCAAATCCCATCGCGCCTAACGCGTCAATGCACTCCCCGTCTTTATCAAGACCGGCTGCCAGACCAAGCGGATTTTTAAACGTCAGGCCCATGCAGTTAACAGGTTTCGCAGGCACTTTCTGCCGCACCAGTGCTTCAAACGGCGTTCCTGTAATACGGCGTAATTGCTGAAAAGTAAACTCATGAGCGCGCTCTGGATCGAGCTGAAAAAGGGCTTTACGAACGAAGGGGTAGTACATGAACTCTCCTGGATTCCCGGTGTGCAAACCGGGGGCGTATTATGTGCGATCGCGAGCAAAAAGGGAATTGACCTGCGGCAATAAATAGCAATCGTTTTCCTCGCCCCTGCTTTTTACACCCTAAATAATTCGAGTTGCAGGAAGGCGGCAACGCAGTGAATCCCCAGGAGCGTACATAAGTACGTGACTGGGGTGAGCGAGGAGAGCCAACGCATCTGCAGTTCGAAATATGAAGGCGATATCCTCTCCCTTGTGGAGAGGGTTAGGTTGAGGGAAAAGCCTCACCCCAGCCCTCTCGGGTAAAAACATTGATGAAGGTTAATACTATGAAAGCATTACATTTTGGCGCAGGTAATATCGGTCGTGGCTTTATCGGTAAACTGCTGGCAGACGCGGGTATCCAACTGACGTTTGCCGATGTCAATCAGGTGGTACTTGATGCCCTGAATGCCCGTCATAGCTATCAGGTTCATGTCGTAGGTGAAAACGAACAGGTTGATACCGTCTCCGGCGTCAACGCCGTGAGCAGCATCGGCGATGATGTTGTTGAACTGATTGCCCACGTAGATTTAGTCACTACCGCCGTCGGTCCGGTCGTGCTTGAGCGTATCGCTCCGGCCATCGCCAAAGGGCTGGTTAAACGCAAGGCGCAGAGAATCACTGCTCCACTAAATATCATCGCTTGTGAAAACATGGTGCGCGGAACGACCCAGTTGAAAGGCCATGTAATGAACGCGTTAGCAGATGAAGATAAAGCCTGGGTTGAAGAACATGTTGGCTTTGTCGATTCTGCCGTGGACCGCATTGTTCCGCCTTCGGCTTCAGCAACCAACGATCCGCTGGAAGTTACCGTAGAAACCTTCAGTGAGTGGATTGTCGACAAAACACAGTTCAAAGGTGAACTGCCAAATATCCCAGGAATGGAATTAACTGATAACCTGATGGCATTTGTCGAACGCAAACTCTTCACGCTGAACACCGGGCATGCTATAACCGCGTACCTCGGAAAATTGGCCGGTCATCAGACCATCCGTGACGCGATTCTCGACGAGAAAATCCGCGCAGTGGTAAAAGGTGCGATGGAAGAGAGCGGCGCGGTACTGATCAAACGCTATGGCTTTGATGCAGCAAAACATGCGGCATACATTCAGAAAATCCTCGGTCGTTTTGAAAACCCGTATCTGAAAGATGACGTTGAGCGCGTGGGCCGTCAGCCTCTGCGCAAACTGAGCGCGGGCGACCGTCTGATTAAGCCGCTGCTGGGCACGCTGGAATACGGCCTGCCGCAGGCCAACCTGGTGAAAGGGATTGCCGCCGCGATGCACTACCGCAGCGAGCAGGATCCACAGGCGCAGGAACTGGCTCAGCTGATTGATGACAAAGGCGCGCAGGCTGCGCTGGCGCAGATTTCCGGTCTGGACGCCAACAGCGACGTGGTTGTGGAGGCGGTTAACGCATACAACGCAACCAAATGATGCACAGTGTGGCGCAGGTTAGCCTGCGCCCAGATAACAGATTGTCAGATATGCAGGCAACAATGGAACAAACCCAGGCCTTTGAAAACCGTGTGCTTGAGCGTCTGAATGCTGGCAAAACCGTGCGAAGCTTTCTGATCACCGCCGTCGAGCTCCTGACCGAGGCGGTAAATCTTCTGGTGCTTCAGGTATTCCGCAAAGACGATTACGCGGTGAAGTATGCTGTAGAACCGTTACTCGACGGCGATGGTCCGCTGGGCGATCTTTCTGTGCGTTTAAAACTCATTTACGGGTTGGGCGTCATTAACCGCCAGGAATACGAAGATGCGGAACTGCTGATGGCATTGCGTGAAGAGCTAAATCACGACGGCAACGAGTACGCCTTTACCGACGACGAAATCCTTGGACCCTTTGGTGAACTGCACTGCGTGGCGGCGTTACCACCGCCGCCACAGTTTGAACCAGCAGACTCCAGTTTGTATGCAATGCAAATTCAGCGCTATCAACAGGCTGTGCGATCAACAATGGTCCTTTCACTGACTGAGCTGATTTCCAAAATCAGCTTAAAAAAAGCCTTTCAAAAGTAAGCAACGTCTGCTTACTGCCCCTCTACCTGCTTCGGCCGATAAAGCCGACGATAATACTCCAGACGTTGTAGATATAACGGCACGCTTTCATCGGGTATTCCGGACGGAATCGCGTTACGGGGAGGAAGTTTTTTCAGATACTCCCGGAACGCCTGGCTTGATGCCATGAAATCTACGGCTTTATCGATAAGAAGCGGAACGTTTTCACCTAATTTGCCCATGATGATATCTCCGTATTACCCCGCGCCGGGAATGCGCGGCCGCCAATTTTAGTTTAGGTTCCCGGTAAAGATGACATTAAGGAAAACGTGCTGAATCCTCAATAATCATCCGCTGCTGTTTATTATCTTTTTTCTATAGATTTCTTAATTAATCAACGAATTGCGTAGCTTTTGAGCATGTTAATGATTACGTTGCAGAACTATTACAATGTCATCAGTTGTGAACAAAGCACTTGGTCGCGCATACTAGGGGCTATAAATTTATCTTTATCAGAAGCCATCACATGAAAGAAGTCGAAAAAAACGAAATCAAACGTCTCAGCGATCGCCTGGACGCCATCCGCCACCAGCAGGCCGATCTGTCGCTGGTTGAAGCCGCAGACAAATATGCCGAGCTGGAAAAAGAGAAAGCCACGCTGGAAGCAGAAATTGCTCGCCTGCGTGAGGTTCATAGCCAAAAACTGAGTAAAGAAGCACAAAAACTGATGAAGATGCCGTTTCAGCGCGCAATTACCAAAAAAGAGCAGGCTGATATGGGCAAGCTGAAGAAAAGTGTTCGCGGACTGGTGGTTGTGCACCCAATGACCGCACTGGGCCGTGAAATGGGCCTGGAAGAGATGACCGGGTTTTCAAAGACCGCGTTTTAAGCCCCTCAGACGACTGGTACGATCGTATCAACCCGCATCTGACTTGCGTTAGCTGGTCAATGCGGGGACTCTCCTGTCTACTCGCCTAATGACCAAACAATTCACTCCCCTTACGTCGATTTACCGCTGGTTGATATTCTGAAAATGCATCTTTACCGAAATAACCACCTATAAACAATAAAAATATATAGAAGATATCATTTATTAATTAACAAGCAGTTACGTCTCTTTTTTTCGGATTTAATTGTGAAATTTTAATCATCATATTCATACAATCAATTATCTGTAAAATTTTTCCCATACATGGTTTCTTTCATATTTGACATTTATTAATAATCATCATTAGAATCCACGAAAAATATTATATTCATACAAACACAGACATCTTTTGAAACTAATGATACATTTTTATGATGAATGCTTAAAACAATATTTAATCGACACACATCACTGTCATTAATGTAAAGCAACATAGATCACCAATAATACAATGGACAACTCTACCGGCATTGATCGCTGGTCGGAGGTAATAAGGATTTTCACATGAACTTGAAGAAGATTTTTTTCAGTGCTGTCACTGTTTCAGTTCTCTGCGCATTAACGGGATGTGACTACATTCAAGAAGGCAAGCCAGAAAGTAGTTTACTGAAACAAGAAGAAGAACATAACAATAAAATTGTGCTACTTGAAAAACAACAAGCACAGCTAAAGAGTCAACTCGAAACTATTCAAAAACAACAAACTGGCATAATAAACAGCACAAAGACTTTAACTCACGTAATTAAATCCGTTAAAGACCAACAAAATACTTTTATTTTTACCGAGTTTAACCCAGCAAAAACGAAGTATTTCATCCTGAACAACGGTTCGGTGGCTTTAGCGGGCCGAGTGTTATCCATTGACGCCACAGAGAATGGCAGTGTTATTCATATTTCACTGGTCAACTTATTAAGTATACCAATCTCAAACATTGGCTTTAATGCGACATGGGGTGGTGAAAAACCTGTCGATGCCAAAGAGTTTGCCCGGTGGCAACAATTACTTTTCAACACATCAATGACATCCACATTGAAATTATTACCAGGTCAATGGCAAGACATTAATTTGACACTGAAGGGTGTATCGCCAAATAACCTGGGATATCTGAAGTTAGCCATCAATATGGAAAATATTCAGTTTGACAATCTTCCCGCTGCTGATAATCGGCAGAAAAGAAGCAAAAAATAAATGCAATTAGTACGCTTATAACAAGGAATAGCGAGCATCATTAATGAACAAAATATTTAAAGTTATCTGGAACCCTGCCACAGGGAATTATACTGTTACCAGCGAAACGGCAAAAAGCCGTGGCAAGAAATCTGGGCGCAGTAAGCTGTTAATTTCTGCGCTGGTTGCGGGTGGGTTGTTGTCGTCGTTTGGGGCATTGGCGAATGCCGGGAATGACAACGGTCAGGGTGTTGATTACGGTAGTGGATCAGCTGGCGACGGCTGGGTTGCTATAGGCAAAGGGGCGAAAGCAAATACTTTTATGAACACCAGTGGTTCCAGTACTGCTGTGGGTTATGACGCTATAGCTGAAGGCCAATATAGCTCTGCCATCGGGTCAAAAACCCATGCGATTGGCGGTGCATCAATGGCCTTTGGGGTTAGTGCAATATCAGAAGGCGATAGAAGTATAGCACTGGGTGCCTCTTCGTATTCATTGGGCCAATACTCAATGGCCCTCGGCCGTTATTCAAAAGCATTGGGTAAATTGTCTATTGCTATGGGGGACTCTTCCAAAGCGGAAGGAGCAAACGCCATTGCCCTGGGAAATGCCACTAAAGCTACTGAGATTATGAGTATTGCTCTTGGCGACACCGCCAATGCGTCAAAAGCGTATTCAATGGCGCTGGGAGCAAGTAGCGTCGCATCTGAAGAAAACGCAATTGCCCTGGGGCGTAGCAGTGTAGCTAGCGGTACTGACAGCCTCGCATTTGGCAGACAATCACTTGCCAGCGCAGCGAACGCTATTGCGATAGGTGCTGAGACCGAAGCCGCTGAAAATGCAACTGCTATTGGCAATAATGCGAAGGCAAAAGGGACTAATAGCATGGCAATGGGGTTCGGAAGCCTTGCCGATAAAGTCAATACTATCGCATTAGGAAATGGCAGCCAGGCTCTGGCAGATAATGCAATCGCCATAGGCCAGGGCAACAAAGCTGATGGCGTGGATGCCATCGCTCTGGGTAATGGTAGCCAGTCGAGAGGCTTAAACACCATTGCCTTAGGCACAGCCAGTAATGCAACTGGTGATAAGAGTCTTGCGCTTGGTAGTAATAGCAGTGCCAACGGTATTAACTCTGTCGCGCTGGGCGCAGATTCCATTGCGGATTTAGACAATACCGTCTCTGTCGGCAATAGTTCATTAAAACGCAAGATCGTTAATGTGAAAAATGGCGCGATCAAGTCTGACAGTTACGATGCCATTAATGGTTCACAGCTTTATGCCATTAGCGACTCGGTAGCAAAAAGGCTTGGAGGAGGGGCTGCAGTAGATGTTGATGACGGTACTGTTACAGCACCAACCTACAATTTAAAAAATGGTAGCAAAAATAACGTAGGGGCTGCGCTCGCTGCACTTGATGAAAACACCCTGCAATGGGACCAAACCAAAGGCAAATACAGCGCTGCTCATGGTACTAGTAGCCCAACTGCCAGCGTAATCACCGATGTTGCGGATGGCACGATTTCAGCCTCCAGTAAGGATGCGGTTAACGGTTCCCAACTGAAAGCTACCAATGACGATGTCGAAGCCAACACCGCCAATATCGCTACTAATACCAGCAACATTGCCACGAATACAGCAAGTATTGCCACCAATACCACCAATATCACCAACCTGACGGATTCCGTTGGTGACCTTCAGGCTGATGCCCTGCTCTGGAACGAAACTAAAAAGGCATTCAGTGCAGCTCACGGCCAGGATACCACCAGCAAAATCACCAACGTTAAAGATGCCGACCTGACGGCTGACAGCACTGATGCTGTTAACGGCTCTCAGCTGAAAACCACCAACGATGCTGTGGCGACGAATACCACCAATATCGCCAATAACACTTCCAATATTGCCACTAACACCACCAACATCTCTAACCTGACTGAGACGGTGACTAATCTTGGTGAGGATGCGCTGAAATGGGATAAGGACAATGGTGTCTTCACTGCAGCTCATGGCAACAATACCGCCAGCAAAATCACCAATATCCTGGACGGCACAGTCACTGCAACCAGTTCCGATGCCATTAACGGTAGCCAGCTTTATGACTTAAGCAGCAATATCGCCACCTACTTCGGCGGCAATGCTTCTGTGAATACTGACGGTGTGTTTACCGGTCCAACCTACAAAATCGGTGAAACAAATTATTATAACGTCGGCGATGCACTGGCTGCGATTAACTCCTCATTTAGCACGTCTCTCGGCGATGCTCTGCTTTGGGATGCCACCGCAGGTAAATTCAGTGCCAAACACGGTACTAATGGTGACGCAAGCGTGATCACTGATGTCGCAGATGGTGAAATTTCAGACTCCAGTTCTGACGCAGTAAACGGCTCACAACTCCACGGCGTGAGCAGTTATGTTGTTGATGCGCTGGGGGGTGGTGCCGAAGTCAATGCAGACGGCACCATCACTGCGCCGACGTACACCATTGCTAATGCTGATTACGATAATGTCGGTGATGCCCTGAATGCTATCGATACCACTCTTGACGACGCTCTGCTCTGGGATGCGGACGCCGGTGAAAATGGTGCATTTAGCGCCGCTCACGGAAAAGATAAAACTGCCAGTGTAATCACTAACGTCGCTAACGGTGCAATCTCTGCTGCCAGCAGCGACGCGATTAACGGCTCACAACTCTATACCACCAATAAGTACATCGCTGATGCGCTGGGTGGTGACGCAGAAGTCAACGCCGACGGCACCATCACCGCACCGACTTACACCATTGCGAACGCCGAGTACAACAACGTCGGTGACGCCCTGGATGCGCTTGATGATAACGCCCTGCTGTGGGATGAGACTGCCAATGGCGGTGCTGGAGCCTACAATGCCAGCCATGACGGTAAAGCCAGCATCATCACTAATGTCGCTAATGGCAGTATTAGTGAGGACAGTACCGATGCAGTGAACGGTTCTCAGTTGAATGCGACGAATATGATGATTGAGCAGAACACCCAAATTATCAATCAGCTCGCTGGTAACACCGACGCAACCTATATCCAAGAAAACGGTGCGGGTATTAACTATGTGCGTACTAACGACGACGGCTTAGCGTTCAACGACGCCAGCGCACAGGGTGTTGGCGCTACAGCTATAGGTTATAACTCTGTCGCCAAAGGCGATAGCAGCGTAGCTATTGGTCAGGGCAGCTACAGCGACGTTGATACGGGTATCGCCCTGGGTAGCAGCTCTGTTTCCAGCCGAGTGATTGCCAAAGGCTCCCGTGACACCAGCATAACGGAAAATGGCGTTGTTATTGGTTACGACACCACGGATGGCGAACTGCTCGGTGCATTGTCTATCGGTGATGACGGTAAATATCGTCAAATCATCAACGTCGCCGATGGTTCCGAAGCCCATGACGCCGTTACGGTTCGTCAATTGCAGAATGCGATTGGTGCTGTAGCAACGACACCGTCCAAATACTTCCATGCTAATTCAACGGAAGAAGATTCACTGGCTGTCGGTGAAGACTCGCTGGCAATGGGTGCGAAAACCATTGTTAATGGTGATGCAGGGATCGGTATTGGCCTGAACACTCTGGTGTTAACTGATGCAATCAACGGTATTGCTATCGGTAGCAACGCGAGTGCAAATCATGCAAACAGTATTGCGATGGGTAGTGGTTCCCAGACCACCCGTGGTGCGCAGACGGACTACACCGCCTACAACATGGACGCGCCGCAGAATTCTGTCGGTGAATTCTCTGTCGGCAGCGAAGACGGTCAACGTCAGATCACCAACGTCGCGGCTGGTTCAGCGGATACCGATGCGGTTAACGTAGGTCAGTTGAAAGTCACTGATGAGCGCGTAGCGCAAAATACCCAAAGCATTACTAACCTGAACAATCAGGTCACTAATCTGGATACTCGCGTTACTAATATCGAAAACGGTATTGGCGACATTGTAACCACCGGTAGCACCAAGTACTTCAAGACCAACACCGATGGCGTAGATGCCAACGCCCAGGGTAAAGATAGCGTTGCTATTGGTTCTGGGTCCATTGCTGCCGCTGACAACAGCGTCGCACTGGGTACCGGTTCCGTTGCAGACGAAGAAAATACAATCTCTGTAGGTTCTTCTACTAACCAACGCCGTATTACTAACGTTGCCGCAGGTAAAAATGCTACCGATGCTGTTAACGTTGCGCAGTTGAAGTCTTCTGAGGCGGGCGGCGTGCGTTACGACACCAAAGCTGATGGTTCTATCGACTATAGCAATATCACCCTCGGTGGCGGCAACGGTGGTACGACTCGTATCAGCAACGTCTCCGCTGGCGTCAACAACAACGACGCGGTGAACTACGCGCAGTTGAAGCAAAGCGTGCAGGAAACGAAGCAATACACCGATCAGCGGATGGTTGAGATGGATAACAAACTGTCTAAAACCGAAAGCAAGTTGAGTGGTGGTATCGCTTCTGCAATGGCAATGACCGGTCTGCCGCAGGCTTATACACCGGGTGCCAGCATGGCTTCTATTGGTGGCGGTACTTACAACGGTGAATCGGCAGTTGCTTTAGGTGTATCGATGGTGAGCGCCAATGGTCGTTGGGTCTACAAATTACAAGGTAGTACCAATAGCCAGGGTGAATACTCCGCCGCACTCGGTGCCGGTATTCAGTGGTAATGATCCATTAAGTTAGTGTGACTAAGGGCAAACGCCAAATTGCCTGATGCGCTACGCGCATCAGGCAAGATAAGGCGCTCTGGATCAACAACCTAAGGGCAATTCTCTGATGAGGATTGCCCTTTTCTTTACCAGACATCTCCCCCCACAAGAATTGGCCCTACCAATTCTTCGCTTATCTGACCTCTGGTTCACAATTTCCCAATTAAAACTCACATCAATGTTGCCAATACATAACATTTAGTTAACCATTCATTGTCATTATCCCTACACAACACAATTGGCAGTGCCACTTTTACACAACGTGTGACAAGGAGATGAGCAACAGACTCATTACACGATGTGCGTGGACTCCAGGAGACCTGCAATGAATCTCTGGCAACAAAACTACGATCCCGCCGGGAATATCTGGCTTTCCAGTCTGATAGCATCGCTTCCCATCCTGTTTTTCTTCTTTGCGCTGATTAAGCTCAAACTGAAAGGATACGTCGCCGCCTCGTGGACGGTGGCAATCGCCCTTGCCGTGGCTTTGCTGTTCTATAAAATGCCGGTCGCTAACGCGCTGGCCTCGGTGGTTTATGGTTTCTTCTACGGGTTGTGGCCCATCGCGTGGATCATTATTGCAGCGGTGTTCGTCTATAAGATCTCGGTGAAAACCGGGCAGTTTGACATCATTCGCTCGTCTATTCTTTCGATAACCCCTGACCAGCGTCTGCAAATGCTGATCGTCGGTTTCTGTTTCGGCGCGTTCCTTGAAGGAGCCGCAGGCTTTGGCGCACCGGTAGCAATTACCGCCGCATTGCTGGTCGGCCTAGGTTTTAAACCGCTGTACGCCGCCGGGCTGTGCCTGATTGTTAACACCGCGCCAGTGGCATTTGGTGCGATGGGCATTCCAATCCTGGTTGCCGGACAGGTAACAGGTATCGACAGCTTTGAGATTGGTCAGATGGTGGGGCGGCAGCT
>OGHM01000591.1_pt1 | contig 18807 bp, 16 predicted proteins | sample 1571531 | NCBI WGS metagenome assembly OGHM01 (sample SAMEA2582031, study PRJEB24529) | metagenome | biome: Human gut stool | place: China | collected 2011 | reverse complement strand
ATTCGTGAATAAGTTTTATGTAATCATCTATCATCCATCACGATTTGGGGTTATCCCTCACGATATTCACACTACACATTACCGGCTACTGCCTGGGGGCTGGGGATAACATATCCCCAGAGCATAAAGAGGTTAGGTCATTTCATCACAGCCGTATCTGCTCCTGGCATCTGTCTGCCACCTCCTTCCTATGCGTAACACAGATAATAGTCTTATCGGCATACGAAGTAAAGAGACGGTCGAAAAGAAGCTTCTCGGTTTCGGCATCCAGCGATGAGCTGATTTCATCCAACAGCAGAATGTTACCCTCGCGCAAAAGACTGCGGGCTATGGCGATGCGCTGTGCCTGACCGCCACTCAAACGGGTGGCATGCTCTCCTATCTTCGTATCCATACCTGCCGGCAAACTGAAAACGAAATCGGCACAGGCTACATGAAGGGCTTCGGTAAGCTGCTCATCGGTAGCCACGGGATTGGCAAGAAGAAGATTATCGCGAATGGTTCCGCTCATCAGCGTATTACCCTGCTCTATATACACGATATGCGAACGCATACTGGTTCCTTCTACCATTTTGCCCTGTGCATCATACAATACGATCCTTCCGCTATCGGGCTGGATGATACTCGACAAGAGGCGCAGGATGGTGGTCTTGCCACAACCGGTTTCTCCTACTATCGCCACAGATGTGGCGGGACGGAAATCATAAGAGAAATGACTGACAACAACTTTCTTTCGCTCATCGGGATATGAATAACTCACATCCTGAAGACGGATGCCGCAAGCACGCTGCAAAGGGATAGAAGCATCTGCCTGTACCAGAGATTCCTCCTGCTCGGTATTTTCTATCTCTACCAACCGGTCTACACTCGCTGATGCATGAATCAGCTGGGGAATCATGCCCAAGAGCGACATGATAGGACTCTGTATCTGACCCACCAACTGCAGGAAGGCTGTCATCACACCAAAGGTTATCAACCCGTTCTTGAGTTGGATGGCACCATAGACAAAGGCTCCGAAATAGCCGTAACTGAAGGTGAAAGCCAGGAGCAGACGGGATATCAACGTAAAACGGATACGACGGCGAACCAGATGATGCAAACGCTGCTGCATGCTGCCTACCCTACCGGAAACAGTGCTTTCTGCCTGCAAGGTCTTGATGGTGAGTTCATGTTCTACCGTCTCCTGTATCATCATCTGTATGCTGCTCTCCTCCTCACGTATCGCCAGCGTCATCTTCTTGAGTCGGCTGCCGAGATACTTGGCACAGACTGCAACCACCGGTGTCAGTACCAGAAGGCTCCATGCCAGAATGGAATCGATAGAACGCATCAGGAAGAAGGCACCGAAGAGCTGCACCAGGGTGACTACGATTGTGGGCAGGATATCCGTAACTACCGAAGAGGCTGATGAGAGATCGCGCTCCAAACGCTGGCTGATGTCGCCGGAAAGCATATCAGAAGCAGGTTTTCCGGAACCAGCCTCAGCCTGATGCTTAACGGCATAAAGTTTCCTGCCCAGCACAAACCGGAAGAGGCGGCTACGCATATCATTCTGGAGGATAACCTCGGTGATGCCGGAAAGATAGAATACCAGCTGGCGAAGGGCTATCAGCAGGGCGATGACAGAAAAAAGCACGATGGTTTCGCGCAGCACATTGCCACGCCAGATCACCACATCGATGAACCGGCGACACAGCCAGACGAGCCACAAACCTAATGCTACCTGCAGGAGACCGGCGATGATGCGCAACAGCAAACGTCCCCGGACAGCAGACATCTGGCGAAAAAACCAAAGTGCATACTTCCTCATACCAGTCCCTCTTTCTGCCACTGGGCAATAATCGCCTCGCAGTCTTTTTCTGCCTGAGCCATGACTACATCATACTCATCGCACAGAGCCTGAGCCAACGAAGCTACCGTAAAATCACCCTGTTTCTCAGCCGTCTTCCAAAGAAACGCAGCTGTTTCATTGAGACTGATCAACTTGGTAAAGTCTACAGCCTGCATACCTTCGGCTGTTACCACATACTCACCGCAAATTTCGCGGAGCTTGAAATCTTTCTTGATCTTCATTGTATCTTGTTTTTTAGTTTTTATATGATAAACGGATATAGAGCTTGATTATTTTAAGCAAGGCCCTACGCACAGGCCTCAACCTCTGCCATCTGTGCCAGTTTCTGAGCGCTTTCTGCGAGATGAGACTCTTGCGGCTGCCGTCGGGGCAGATGACAGCATGCGCCTTCGCAATGACATCCTTGCGCAGGCAATGCTCCTTAAAACCGAGATTTCCATCGCCCGTCAGCACGATACGGCAATCATCTGCAGAAAAGGATGCGGGGGAAGCTGCTCCTGTAACAGGCTCTATCCCGATGATGCGATGCACCACCGGATAGCCTTCTTCTACCCTCGCCATCACAATATCGCCCACCTTCAACTCGCCTTCTACCGGATAGAATTCTACGCAATCTCTACCACCTACGATAAAGGGAAGCATGCTGGTTCCTTTGACCGGAAACTTGACAGGACGACCTTCACGGATGAATTGCTCGAGCGCGGCTATTGCCTTATATTTTGAATCGGATATATTCATCTTTCTATTGTACGATTGGTTTTTACCCGACGGTTGGTTTTACAGACTGATGGTCTGACTGCAAAGGAGGGCTGCACCGGCATCAGGCAGACAGTCGAGCTGATAAAGCCGGGTAGCCCCGATCAGCTTCTCTATCGTTTGATGCTGGCCATCTGCAATTTCCTTCTCCCATGCCTTGCCGGAAACAGAAGTCTTGATAGACACATAAGACTCTATGACGGTCTGTTTTCTGATTTTATTCTCTGGTGCCTGGCGCAATTGGACAATTGCCCCTATCGGATATTCCTCGTTCTTATAGCAAGGTGTCTTTCCGCTCCAAGGCGAGCCACTCACCATGGGCGTTCCTTCGTGCGATATATATACCACCGGGTTATCATCATTGAGCAGTCGGGTGCCCTCGATATGTTTGAGCCACAGTCCGGAATGCGTACTCTTTCCCGTTCCGCTCTTGCCCAGGAAGAGATAAGCCTTTCCATCCTTTACTATGGTAGAAGAATGAAACAGGAGTGTATTTCCGGCAGCCGAACGCATGGCATAGAGCAGCATCAGCGAGGTGTCAACGGTTGCCTTGAGGGATCCGAAAGCCGACTTCTGACTGAAGGTGCCAGCAGGAACCAGAAGACCGGAATGCTGATAATCATGACCTGTAACCAGTATCGATTTCATATCAGTCATTGCCATCAGGAACGCCTTCTGCGTTTCTCCCAGACTACCGCTGATAATGAGCTGTCCCTCCTCATCCTGTCTGCATTCCTCCTTGAAGCCGGCAGGTTTCCTCAGTTCTTCCCCGCTTTCGTTCAAGGTAAGAGAGAAGGAGGTCAGGGCAGCAGATGCGATCTGTTCATCGCATTCAAACGCCTGATAAGCCTCCAGTAAAACAGCCATCATCTCCTGAGAGGAATCAGGATAAGAAAGGCTGAACCCGACATGGGCTACCTGATAATGCTTTATAATAGATTCCATTATTCTGTAATTTCATTTATGCTCCCTATCAGGAACGGTTCAAGTTTTTCATTACTGCAACAAAGGCTCAGAGGCCTCATTGTCTGCAATTTCGCAACAAAAATACGATTTTTATCTGAGAAAGCCAAATCTTTCTCTATCTTTCTTTAAATTGGAGCATTTGCAGATGGAAAACTGCGCACAAAAAAAAAAAGAGATGAAGCAAAATCTACGTTGCTTCATCTCTTTTTATATGATCTCATATTCAGTATCTTACTGCATATCGTAAACCACCTGCATGAGCTTCTTGCCCAGTTCATCAGCCTGCTCCATGGTAGAGGCCTCGCTATATACGCGGATGATAGGCTCGGTATTACTCTTGCGGAGGTGAACCCACTTGTCAGGGAAATCGAGCTTGACGCCATCGATATCTGTTACGGTGACATCCTTCTCCTTACCATACATCTCCTTAACCTTCATGAGGATAGCATCTACATCGGTAGATGGAGTCAGGTCGATGCGGTTCTTGGCAATGAAATAGTTAGGGAAGCTGGCACGGAGCTCGCTCACCTTGCAGCCCTTGTGAGCCAGACTGCTCAGGAAGAGGGCGATACCAACGAGGGCATCACGACCGTAATGGCTCTCTGGATAGATGACTCCACCATTGCCTTCACCACCGATAACAGCGTGAACATCCTTCATCTTGGTAGTTACATTCACCTCGCCTACAGCAGCTGCGGTGTACTTGCCACCATGCTTCTCTGTAACATCACGGAGGGCACGGGTAGATGAAAGGTTGCTGACGGTATTGCCTGGAGTCTTGCTCAATACGTAATCTGCCACACTTACCAAGGTATACTCTTCGCCAAACATCTTGCCATCTTCGCAGATGAAAGCCAGACGGTCAACATCAGGGTCTACAACGATACCCATATCGTAGCCACCCTTCTGCAACTCATTCATGATACCACCGAGGTTCTTCTCCAATGGCTCCGGATTATGAGCGAAGTCGCCTGTAGGCTCACCATTGAGGAAAGTATATGCTACACCGAGCGCATCGAGCAACTCAGGAAGTATAACACCACCCACTGAGTTGATGGAATCTACACAAACCTTGAAGTGGGCATTCTTGATTGCTTCGACATCTACGAGCTTCAAAGCAAGTACGGAGTCGATATGGCGTTTGTTGAAGGTATTGTCTTCAGTATATTTTCCGAGATGATCCACATCCGCATAGTCGAAGTCTTCCTTCTCTGCGATACCCAGCACCTCGTTACCATTAGCTGCTGTGAGGAACTCACCCTTCTCGTTGAGGAGCTTGAGGGCATTCCACTGGCGTGGGTTGTGAGAAGCTGTGATGATGATACCGCCGGCGGCACCACTCATGGTAACAGCAAGTTCGGTGGTAGGAGTAGTAGCCAGACCGATGTTCAGCACATCGTAGCCCATACCCATGAGGGTTCCACAAACCACATTCTTTACCATCTCGCCAGAGATGCGCGCATCACGGCCTACAACGATGGTATTACTCTCAGAAGCACCGCTACGGCGAATGAAGGTAGCGTATGCTGAAGTGAACTTTACGATATCGAGCGGATTCAAAGTATCGCCCGCTGGACCGCCGATAGTACCGCGGATACCAGAAATTGACTTAATCAGTGTCATAAATATATCTCTTTTTATGTTTATCTTCCTTTCTGCAGGGTCATGTCGTAGACACATGCCTGCACACTGCCCGATGCCGATGTGGTACCGTAAGAGTGAGGTACGAGCAAACGGACATGAGCGATGCGTTCATCAACAGTCTTCGGTCTGCCTATCTTAATCCAGGTGAATGGTATGAGCCAGCCGCTAGGCACAGTAGAACTTACACTGCCATAACTGGATGAATTATATGTTCTGGCCATCAGACTGGCTGAAGGATCTACGAAAGAACCGGTGAATGTACCGGAAGTATTGGTAACACTTATCTTATCTATATAATAGGAATAAGCAGGAACTTTGTTTGAAAGCGTGAGACACTTATCGCTCATTTCAGCAGCATACGAAAGGTTATACTCATCAAAGCGGACCAATACATCTACCGATGTACCTTTCTTGATATAGTCGCCACATCCCTGGTCAATCACCTGCATGTAAATACCGTTACTGTTGAAAAGTACCCATTCGTTGTTGTTCTTTGCAGTATCCGTCAGTTTTTCATTATTTTTCCAACGTCTGTTGAACTCATCCTCAGAGATGACCTTAATATTTTCCTTACGCAAGAAAGAGCTGATAGAATCGAGTTCTCTGTCGCGCATGTCCTTATAAGTCTCACTATCATTGCATGCGGCAAACGATAAAACAGCCGCGAAAGCAATCATTGCAAACAAAAATTTCTTCATTCTTCTTTTTAAAATCTGATTTATTGGGCAAAGGTACAAAAAAGATAAGACAACACCGAGAGGAATAGGTTGATTTTATTATTATTTATCACTTATTATCATCCTATTGCCTCAAAACGGGGTTGTTTTCTGTCTTTTTCGTCATTTCTAAGGAAAAAATCGGCTACTTCAGCATATCGGCGTATGCCAGGATAGCCTTCAATGCTATCTGCTCTGCCTCCTGTATGCTGCAAAGCAATTTGCCGCCAGAAGCATTGCGATGACCGCCACCATTGAAGAACTCGGCTGCCATCTTATTGCATGGGAAATCGTCTACCGAACGGAGACTTACCAATATGCGATTGTCTATATCCGTATCTTCACGAAGAGAAATGGAGAGTTTGTGTCCCTTGATGGTAAGAGGTACGTTCACCAATCCTTCCAGATCGCCCTTGATAAAGTCATACTTCTTCAGCTCTTTACGGGTCACTGTATAGAAACTGGCATGAAGTCCCTCTACTACCTGCAACTTTTCATTCATCAGATAGCCACGAAACCGGACTGCCGGAATGCGGGCATTATTGAAGACATTGCGGTAAATCTTATCCTTGTCGATGTTCTTGGTAAGCAGCAAGCAGATGATGTAATAGATATAAGGCTGGGTAGAATTATAGGTGAAACCGCCCGTATCGGTCATCATGCCGCAATAGATGCAGGTAGCCCAAGTCTGATCCATCTGTGGGAAACCTCCCAACTGCCAGACTACACGGAATACCAGGTCGCTGGCACTGCTGGCATGTGGCTGCGAAACCAGCAGTTTAGCCTCAAGATTAGGAGACAGATGGTGGTCGATGATGACACGCTGAGTCTTGCAACCCAACAATACATGGTCCATCTCATCAAGACGTCCCTCACTGCTAAAGTCAACACAGCATACCAGGTCGGCTTCATCGAAAGCTCGCTGCACCAGTTCAGGCTGTCTGTCATATCGCAGGATACCGGCAGCTCCAGGCAACCAGGAAATAGAATCCGGTACCATATCCGGCACACAAATGTCAACTTTCTTGCCCAAAGAGCGAAGATAACCAGCCCATCCCAAAGAAGAGCCGATGGCATCACCGTCTGGCGACTTATGTGCACAGACGACTATACGATGAGAAGCCGCTATCGTCTCTCGGAGAATAGCGGCTTCCTGATCTGTCAATATATTAATGTTTATATCCATCACATTAAATTAGAAGAGCTTGTTAGGATAAACACCCTCATCGATAAGATGCTGGATCTTGTCAACAACACTCTGGCGGTCGGCAGCATAAGTTACACCAAACCACTTGCTGGTAGTATCGAGCACCTTAACAGTAGCTGTACCCTCATTGATGAGCTTGTTGACCATCAATGGGATGAAGAACTCAGCCTTCTTGTTTTCCATATTCTTAGGATCACTCAAGAACTCCTTGAAGTACTCCTCACTATGCTGGAAGTAATCAGGTGTGAAGCCCCAAACGTTCATGGAAACAGGAGTATTGTCGCCAACAGCAACCCACTCGCCCTGCTCATCCTTGTAAGATACCTTACCGTCGATACGCATGATCTCGGTACGCTCTACACAGGTTGTCAAGTTCTCATCAGCATCCTTAGAGCAGATACCACGAGCTACGGTACCATTCTCGCTCAAGGTGTTACCTACACGGAAACCTACCATAGCATAACGGTTCTTGCTGCCCTCTGGAAGTTCAGAGAGGAACTTGCCGATTACCATGAAGCAATCGCGGTTGTAGAAGTCATCGCAGTTGATTACGCAGAAAGGTTCCTTGATGATATCCTTTGCCATCAGGACAGCATGGTTTGTACCCCATGGTTTCTCACGACCTTCTGGAACTGAGAATCCCTCTGGGAGATCATCCAATGCCTGGAAGCAAAGCTCTGCAGGAATATGACCCTCATACTTTGAAAGAATCTTCTCACGGAACTGATCTTCGAAGTCCTTGCGGATAACGAATACGATCTTTCCGAAACCAGCCTGAATAGCATCATAGATGCTGTAGTCCATGATAGTCTCACCATTAGGACCCAGACCATCAAGCTGTTTCAAACCACCATAACGGCTACCCATACCGGCAGCCAAAAGCAATAACGTAGGTTTCATTTTGTCTATACTTTTATTTATTAATAGTTGATAGTTATTAAAAATAATAACGATGCAAAAGTAACAAAAAAAATGCAGTTAACCGCACGTTTTCCTATTTTTTTTTTGATTAATATCAATTTTTGGCCTTTTATGCACTATCTGTAACACATATCAGACTTATTTCCGGACACATCTCCCAGGCTAAACCTAGAAAGGATAACCCACTGCGAAATGCAGACTCTGGGCATCCTTGAACCGACGGATGTTATAGAAGCCACTCTTGCCGGTATCGTAAGGAACATGCAGACCGATACCCCAGTCGACACGTATCACAAACATACCCATATCATAACGCACACCAACACCGGTGCCTACCGCCAGCTGTCGGAAGAACTTGTCTACATCAAACTTGCCGAGCGGACTGTACTCATGGTTGCGTAAGGTCCACACATTACCTGCATCCAGGAAAAGGGCTCCATAGAGATCGCCCCATACCTTCTGACGGTATTCCAGATTCATCAGAAACTTGATGTCGCCCGTCTGGTCGATATACGAATACTTGCTGTTGGCAGGCTGGTATCTGCCCGGTCCGATGCTTCTCACATTAAAGGCTCGCACACTGTTGGCACCGCCGATATAGAACTGCTCATAATAAGGAGCATTCTCGGCATTGCCATAACTCCAGATAATGCCGGCATTGACATGTCCCACCAGCGTACCATCCTGGGTAATACGCCAATATTTCACGAAATCTGTCTCCAGTTTCAGGAACTGAGCAAACGGATTCTTGAACATCTTCTTGTCTTTCTCGTTCCATCCCTTTCCGGCCGCCATGTAACCGAGCGAAAGGATATTGGCTGCCTCGCTGATGGTGGTTGACCAGGTGATAGGATGGCGGTAACGGCGCGGACTGCGATAAGTATAGGTATAACTCATCTTAGGCACAAACTGGTCGCGCATCGATATCTGAAGATAAGGATGCAGGGCGAGGATGCTATCGAAAGCGGCTGTGCGGCTGTTCATAAACTCATAAGAGAGAATCAGCGGACTGAAAGAATGCTGATGCTGGTAAGAGGTAGACCACGCATAGGTTAACTCGCCCGCTGCCACATGACGTCGGAAATAGCTGGCTCTGTTCAGTACATTCATCGAAGCCTTGATGGTAGTAGTTGGCACACCCCGATATCGGGTAGGCATGTGTCCGGCACGGTATCTGCGCTCATTCTGCTCCATCGTTCTGAACATATTCCAAGGCGTGATGATGCGAGGGAACTCTACGGAAACATCCGATCCGTATTCATAGGAATTGATGCGGGTAGAACCTCCACCAGCCTGACTGATGGTTTGCCACTCATGCGAACCATGCAGGTTGACAGTAAGTTTTTCGCCTCCATGAAAAGCATTGCGCTTGGTAAGACCCACTACCAACTCCGGTCCTACTCTACCGGTCGTTTTGCCGCGGGCATTTGCCTCGACATAGAAATCGTATGGCTTGTCGAATACCAGATCGATATTGGCATCCAAGGTATCACGATATACGACATTGCCCAGACTGTCTAGGGTCTGCACCGAACGGGGAGAGAACTGGATGCTGGAATAGCTGAAGAGTCCCATCTCCTGAAGTCCGGTCTTGGCACGCTCCTCTGTACGCACCCGATACAGTTCACGGGGACGCAGGCGCAGACTCTGCAAAACGATGCCCGGACGTATCGGCATCTTTCTTCCATTATAATGGAAACTCAGATAGCTGCGCACAAAGGAATCCTTCAACTCCTCCATATACTGCTTTCTGAAATTAACATGAATCTTTCCGATATACCACTGGCGGGTAGCCCTATCGTCCACGCTGTCTGCCATCATCAGCCGCAACTGCACCTTGCCGGGCACATTCACGGTATCGGCAAGATAAGAAGCATAACTGTTCTGATAGAAATAATAGCCCCTGTTGCGGAACAGACGGGTGATACGCTGACGTTCCGATTCCATGTTGGCGACATTGAAAGGACTCCCCTTCCGGATGAGCGCCTTGTTCATGGAGGCATCTATGAGCTGCTTGCTCTGGGCAGGGAAGTTGAGATAAGCCATCGAATCGAGCGTCCAGAGATGACCGAAGTCTACCTGATAGGCAACCTTCGCCTTCTTCGGATTGCTCTGTGTCAGCACATCATAAGTCACCTTACCGTTAAAATAGCCATATTTATCGAGCTGATGCTCGGCTACCTGGGCACGGAGTTGCGGATTCACATTCGCCATCAGCTTAGGTTTGGAACCGAATACCTTGGTTATCCACTTAGCCAGTGCTCCATCCGACTGAGAGAAAGCATTCCATATCCACAGACGCACAGGGAACGGTGTGCGGTAATAGCTGCTTCCGAACAAGGCACCGTTCGGAGCCGAAGCCAGGGCATACTCCATCTCGGTGATGGTAGAATCAGCATAAGTTCCCTTCTCGTAGTTCTTATACTCGATAGGTACCAGACCCGTAAACAGCTGCTCGTCTTCTTTCAGCGCACTGGTTGAAGAGCAACCCGTTATGAGCTGCCCCGACAACATCAGCAATGCTGCCACATATATAATAAGGTATAACCTGTTCTGCTGTTTCATATCGCTCATTACTTTTCGTTAAGTTTCAATGGGTCAAAGTCCTTTGTTCTGGCTTTCTCCATCGTATCCTTCTTCTCATTCGTATGCTTCTTCACCGTAGGATTCTTCTCCATTGGGGCTGCAGGAATCTGCTGCTTATCGGTCTTGAAACGGAAGATGTCCTTGAAATGCTGCAACTTTCTCTGCCATTTGAAACCGACACCGTACTCACCTATCAAACCTTCGAGCCAATCGTAGGTATTGTTGTTGTAGAAGGCACGGATATACTGGCTCGCACCTTCGTTGAGCCGGTACTGCAATTCGATATTGTTGAAGAATACATCATCATTATTGGCTGCATTCTCCATTTCAGCACCGGTAGAAACCTTGCCGCCCACACTGAAACTCAAGCGGTTGTTGAAGAACCGCTTGGCAAACTTAAAGTTGTAATCGGTGTGCATGGCACCTGCTGCATTGGTGGAGTTATCTACCGACATACCGACATCCACACCCACAGAACGCATCGCTGAACCTGCAATATTATTGATCTCTGAGTTGAGGAATGAGGTCAAGGCACTGTTCATGGAGAACGAATTGGTATTTCCGTTGGCAAGATACATGCCCGAAGCCAGCATCGTAATGGCTATCTTACCCCGCTCTTCAATACTCATCGTGTTCAGTTCATCCTGCAAGGTGGCATCGTTTGGTGAGGAAACGATAAACTGGATGCCTGGCTTATTCAATGTCTGCGAGAGTTTTACGCCACAAATGAAATCCACCGAGCGGCCGGTTCCCTGTCCCTCGTTTACCGTTGTCCTGACATTCTCTGTTGCCGTGATGTTCAAGGTAGGATTGAACGGATCGCCGTTAAACTCTATGTAGCTGCCGTCCTGGATATCAAACGTCTTGAGCGGAATGACAGGCAACGAATATTTCATCTTACCATTGTTCAGGGTATACTTGCCCGTGATGCCGATGCCATCAACCGAATTGTAAGTCATCGTCAAATCACCACCGCCCATCAGGTCGATGTAGTTGGTCTGGTCAGCATTCAAAGCACAGAGGATATGAGCCGACTCGTCTATCGACATGCCCAACATCATGTTCAATCCTTCCAGTGCCGGACGCTCGACAACGACAGGCTTGCCACTTTTGAAATTCGTAAACTTCACCAGCTCATCGAGCTGCGTATCAGTAGTCAGTTCTGATTCTTTCAGCACATACGTCATATCCGTATTACCGAGAACATCCAGCTTACCCTGCATCTTCAGATTGCTTACCGGTCCGCGCATCGCACCATAGAAGTTGACATACGCCTTGCCGAAAGCCTCGGAACGGGCATTCTCCTTGGCATCAATCAGCAGGAAGTTCTGTGCTCTCATCCGGATATCGAGCATCATCTTCTCTATATTCGTAAAGTCGAGACTGCCCTGGATATTGAGCGGACTCTCATTGTTGGCATACATCATGAAGTTTTCGAAGAGCAACTTGCTGCCGATGATACGGACAGGATCGTTGGCAAAACGCATCGTGATGCCATAAGGCACACTGACGAGATAAGCCGAATCCAGATATACTTCGCCCTCTACATCCAACTGGCTCAAGGCTCCCTTCAAACTCAGTTTTCCTTCGCCATATCCCTTCAGACCCATAATCTGGTCTGGAACAAAACCGTTGACAAAATGCAGAGGCAACTTCTCCATGCCCACTTCGGCATCAAGATAACCGTTTCCTTCAGACTTGTAAGTACCCTTTACGGTAGCTACTTCTTCACCCTCATAATTGAGGAAACCATCTACATAATGAGAACCGTCGCTCTTTGGCATGTAAACGAATTCAGTACCGACATCTCCCATCGGACACTTTTCGTAAACCATATTGTCGATGTTCAGATTAGAAGAAACCGAAAGTTCATCCTTGGTCTGGATAATATGGAAGTCGCCGTCAAGAATACCCGAGATATCCGGCATATAAGGAATCACGCTGAGCACTTTATCCAGATTAAACTGGCTCATGCTCACCGTAAGATCCTGCAGCGCTTCTTCGTTTTCATCATTGCTGTATATACGGATACCCATGCCGTTGGCTGCCTTCAGACTCAGATTGGCAGAAACACGGTCGTCATTGCCCAGCATCAGATAGTTGTCATCGTTGGCAGTAAACTTCTTGTAACCCAGGACAGGATGGGTATCAATGAGCGAAATCTTCACGCCGTTTTCCAGCAACAGCGCCTCCAAACCCACATCTACACCCAATCTGTTTTTGGCATCATAGATGCGGGCATCGATATTGGAACCCTTCTCCTGCAGTTCGCCCTCTACCTGTGCCCGGAACACATACTGAGGATTATGCTTGTTGTTCTGAACACGTGCTGCATAGCGGATGGTATCACCCTCAGTCTTCACCAAGGCACGGATCGTATCCAACTGCATGCCACTCGCTACCAGTGAATCGATGTTGAGATAACCATTGACACCTGTTACAGGCGACATGGTCATCTTCATATCCACCGTCTTGAAATCATAACCGCAGTAAGCGATGAAACGGGAAATGAAATTGTCCTTTCCTGTGGTAAGATAAACATGACCGAACGGGAACTGGCTGCGAATCTTCACCTGGTCGATATGATGGTTTCTGAGCTGATGAGCCAATTCTTTCTGCAATCCGGCAAAACGGCTCAGCAACTGCTTATAGCCTCCGTGTACATCCATGTTGAGATGGAAGTCGCCGCAATCGATAACTGCATGCGTGGTATCTCTGCGGGTAAAGACATCAGCGTCAACACCCACCGGACGGTAATTCTTTTCTGCCGTACGAACCGTAATATCACTCATCGAAGCCATGATGTCATGACTGTCCTTCAGGTCGGACCTGATATCCATGTGACCGCAGAGCGACAGACGCATCGGTGCCTTCGTTACCTCTAACGAATAAAGATTCACATTGCGGACATCTGCCACCAGGGTAGCCTCCAGTTTCTTGGAATTCGTAAGTGCATCAAGGCTGACGAGCCCCGTAAGATACTGGTTCTTGCTGTCGATATCGGCATGCACCTTTCCATTGGCAACATGAGCCACTGCCAATACATGATCCAGTTTGTATTTGCCATACTGAATCTGGTTTACCTGTGCCTTAGCTTGTAATCGGGTACGAGGAGAGAGGAAATCGGTTCCCACTCCCTTCGCCTGCAATGAGCCGGTGAAAGAATGCAAATCCTGTTTTGGAAGGAAATGCTTTGCCTGAATGTTGTGCGCCTGAATCTTAGCTTGATAAGCCAGACGGTTCATATCGATACTGCCGTCTTTCCGGGTCTTCGCATCTATCTTGGCATCTACCTTCATCCTGCCACGACCTTCGGTAATGGCGAGTCGGGTAGCATATCTGGAGCCGTCTGCCTGAATGTTTCCTCGGATTCCGATACCGCTAGGCACACGTATCTCCTGCATCAGAGAAGGGTCAAGCATGGCGGTAATGAAATCCAGATGATAGGTACGGGCCTCCAGATCTACGTTTGCCTTCAGACGGTTCATATCCGTCAGGTTACCCAATTTTCCATCAGCACTCAGTTCGAAGGCTGTAGGCAGCGACAGTTTCAAGCCCGAGAAAGACGCCTGCTGCATATTTCCCTTGAACGAACCTTCTATCTTCATCGGATAGAATGGCCATTTCTTCTTCATGGCGCTTGGGAAGGCATCGCCTGCAAAGAGGAACAGGTCTGAACGGCCCAAAGCTCCCTTCAGCTGTGCCACCAACTTGCCAGGTTTCACCTCATCAAAGGCATTCATATCCATATCCACCGTTGCCTGCAACTGGGAGTATGGGGTACGGAGACAGATATCAGGCAACTGCAGTTTCACGGAATCCATCACGAATCTGCCATAGAGCTGGTCTACCTGCAAACCGCTTTTCTCCTTAAACTGAGCTTCACGAATCTTGACATCTATCTTCGAATCGCAATAATAGAAAGAGTCTGCCTTCAAAGTCATGGCCGACAGGGCGATATGGTTAAAGTCCATGCCCGATACCGGACGGATATAGTTCTGGTCATAGTTCACCTTGCCATTCTTCCAGTCAAGATGACCTATCTGATAAAGTCCTTTATAAAGGTCGAGATAGGTTGTCTGCGCCACCGCATCTCCAAAATAAGCATTCACCTGGAGGGTATCTCCAGGCATGTGTAATACGAAATCAGTGTTCTTCAGTTTCAGTTTTTCGATATTCACCTTCCAGAAATTGGTACTAGGCGTAGTATCCGGCGGCACAGTATCGCTCAGTTCTACCGAGAGTCGGGCATCAGCCAACAGGGCATGATTCACCCTGACCTTCTCCTTTCCGAGGTCAATGCCATGAGCCTTCAGGCGCAGATTACCGACATTGCCCTTGATTCTGGCTTCGTGAATAAAATTCGTGGTATTCACCTTCATCTGGGTGAAATTGAGTTCATCCACCATGACTTGACTTTCGAAAAGAGGCAACAATTGTACGTCTACCACCATCTTCTGGATGTCGGCAACGGTATCTCTCATATTTCTTAAAGCCAAGTTTGGGGAATTCTTGAGTGAGTCGATTGGCTGAAGTACCTTTACGCCTTCCACTCCCAGTTTCAGAGGGAAGACGAGGCGTACTTGCTTTACCGAAATATCCATACCCGTCGACTCAGAGGCATAAGCAGCCACTTGCTTTACCGCCCAATTCTGAACAGGTGGCAGATAAAGCAGAATGGATAACAACAAGATGAGCACCAATGGAGTCAACACCGTGATTCCTGCCCATTTCGCATACCTCTTCATAAGCATGGATTTTTTGAGTTAGGGTGCAATAGCCCGCCAAAGATTATCATCCGGCAGCGGAGCCTCTGCTACTATTGTTTCTTTAGACACAGGATGAACAAATTCTACTCTGTGTGAAAGGAGAGAAATACTGCCATCTGCATTGCTACGTGGAGAACCGTATTTCAGATCTCCCTTGATAGGACATCCCATCTTGGCAAGCTGGCATCTTATCTGATGATGACGACCCGTCATCAAGTTCACCTCCAGAAGTGTATAATGGTCTGTATGACCTATCACCTTATACTTCAATATCGCTTTCTTCGAGTTTTTCACCTCATGGTCGTAAGCATAGCTCTTATTCTGCTTTTCATTTCTTACTATCCAATGGGTGAGCGTAGCCTCAGGGTCCTTTGGCATGTTCTTCACGATTGCCCAATAGGTTTTGTGAACTTCGCCATCCCGGAACATATTGTTCAGACGGCTCAATGCCTTAGAAGTCTTGGCAAATACGACCAAACCCGAAACAGGACGGTCAAGGCGATGCACCACACCGAGAAATACATTTCCCGGCTTGTGATACTTCTCCTTGATGTACTGTTTCACAGTCTCCGAGAGAGGTTCGTCGCCGGTCTTGTCGCCCTGCACGATTTCGCCACTTCTCTTAGAGACTATGATTATATGGTTGTCTTCGTAAACTACCTGCATGTTTTATCAATAAAACGATTGCCGAGAGATTACATGTTCATACCACCGTCGATCTGAATAACCTGACCGCTAACATAGCTAGACAAGTCGGAAGCGAGGAAGAGGCAAACATTTGCGATATCCTCAGTCTGACCACCACGACGCAATGGAATCTTCTTCATCCAGTCCTTGCGGATTTCCTCAGGCAACTGTGCTGTCATTGCTGTCTCGATGAAACCAGGAGCTACAGCATTGGCACGTACGCCCTTAGGACCCAACTCCTGAGCGATAGACTTAGCCAAAGCAATCATACCAGCCTTAGAAGCTGCATAGTTGCACTGACCTGCATTACCATGAACACCTACTACAGAAGCCATGTTGATGATAGAACCACCACGCTGACGAAGCATGATTGGAGAGCAAGCATGAATGAAGTTGAAGGCTGACTTCAAGTTTACATTCAAAACAGCATCCCACTGAGCCTCGCTCATACGGAGCATCAAACCGTCCTTGGTGATACCTGCATTGTTAACCAGAATATCGATAGAACCGAAGTCCTCATGAATCTGCTTAACTGTCTTCTGTGTCTCCTCGAAATCTGCTGCATTACCAGCATAAGCACGACAGGTTACACCAAGAGCCTCAATCTCCTTACGAGTAGCTTCCAAACCGGCAGCCATATCGTCGTTGAGTACGAGGTCTGTAAATGCGATGTTAGCGCCCTCAGAGGCGAACTTCATAGCGACAGCCTTACCGATGCCGCGAGCAGCACCTGTTACAAGGGCTGTTTTACCACTTAATAATCCCATTTCTTTCTTATTTAATTAATTATCAATTAGTTACGTATTTACTATATTCTTTCATTTAGAGTTTCAAGCCCGACTTTCCCAAGGCACCATAAACCACCTTGGCAACCAGAGGTTTGCTCGACTCCACATTCATGCCATGGCCCAAACGTCCATAGATAAATGGAACCTCGAGACCTTTGATACAATAGTGAGTAATATCAGCCACCAGATCGATGTTATCAATATCAAACTCACCATCTTCTCTTCCTTCGGCATAAATTCTTCTGAGAATCTCTATTTCGTCTTCATCGAAGTTTTTTCTCGCCTTCTCAACCATCCAGATGTTTCGGAAGAACTCAGCACGGAGGTTACCGTTTCTTACAACCGTTTCCTTGATCATACTGAGGTGAGTATAGATAAGCTCGATGATTTTATCCTGTGGACGCATCTTGCAATTAGCAACCTCGTCCAACTTGTCAGAAAGACGCTCCAACTCTGATTCTATCACCGCGTAATAGACATCCTCCTTCCTACTGAAATAAGTATAAAGCGTACGTCTACCCTTACCAGAAGCTACAGCAATATCATTCATTGTAGTATTTGCTATACCATTCTTGGCAAAGAGTTGTCGTGCGACATCTACCAGTTTTTGTCTTGTTTTGGATACTGACATATTGAAGCCCTTCCTTTTTTATTAATTGCACATAAAAATATTATTGTGCAAAAGTAGCACTTTAATTCGAATTAAACAAATATTTAATGTTAAATTAATAAATTAGGGCACAAAAAAATCGGATAAGATGTTGTTGACCAACTTCTTACCCGATCATTGTTGCGGCGGCAGGACTCGAACATGCGACCTCCAGGTTATGAGCCTGGCGAGCTACCAACTGCTCCACACCGCGATATAACCAACTCATTTCTGAATTGCGAGTGCAAAGGTACGACTTTTTCCCGACCCCACCAAACATTTTGTCAGAAATCTGCATATATTTAACAGTTATTAAACAGAATAGCAACAAAACGTACATAAAAGAGGCGAAAACGAGTAAAAAGCAAGCCCGATTGCACTTTTTCAGAACAATCGGGCATTATGGAAAAAGAATTACTTTTTCAAAAGTTTCATTACCTTCTCGAAATATCTCTGAGTACGCTTCTTACTGAAATGATTACCGCCATTCCATGAACGGATTGCGTGCTCGATACTATTAAGAGGATTGTAGACACTCTGAATCAATAGAAACATTTCTTTAGATTTAGCGACATTATATCTATCAGCCAAAGTGTAGCGCTTCTTCGATTTCTTGCGCTTCAGAATATTATTACATTCTGCTACTAAAATTGGAGTGATCTGCATCACACCTACAGAGTTACCGCTCTTAGCTTTCGGATCACCCTTACTCTCTACCTGAATGATAGCGTCCATCACTGGAGTCCAGTCCATCTCGCTGGTAGAGGATACATTTCCTGATGTTGCAGCCGACGCTGCATGAATTTCTAATGTCAGCATTAACATGCTAACTAATACCATTGTTATTCTCTTCATATTAATTGTTTTATGGAACCTGAAAAGCTGAAATACAACATCAGTGATTTCGCGGTGGCAACTTGTGAGAAAAAGAAAGGCTGCTCACCTCAGTCCCGTTAGATACCTTAATGGATACCTTCTCACACAACAAAAAGCACAAGATACTGGTATCCTTATTCTTATCGTTTGCAAAGATACAAAAAAAAATCGAATTATGCAAGTAATCGACTGATTATCAGCGCATTTTCACGTAATTAAACACTTAGTAACACTTAGGTTTGATATAAATCAATATAAAGGTAAAAGAGTAAAAAGGTAAAAAGGTAAAAAGAGCTGTGGGAAAAAAAGCTGGCGATAAGAAAGCAGAACTGTAGGAAAACAAAAAAGCCTCAGAAATCTTTCGAAATCTGAGGCTCTTGATAAAAGGAG